>Ga0181593_10000005_pt1 | contig 222211 bp, 201 predicted proteins | sample 071ome_19_FD_133756 | JGI IMG/M metagenome (GOLD analysis project Ga0181593, IMG submission 133756) | Coastal salt marsh microbial communities from the Groves Creek Marsh, Skidaway Island, Georgia - 071413AT metaG (megahit assembly) | ecosystem: Environmental > Aquatic > Marine > Intertidal... | reverse complement strand
TGCAAGTACCAGTTTTGATCGGGTTAAAAATTTCATCGGTAATTCCTCAATTAGATGCAAATAAAAAGTTAAAAAATAAAGTTCGTCATTTACCTTCTGCTGTGTGAGGAATAATAGGGATACCTGGCTAAGCTGACAAAGTATGAATCATCATGCGACAGATGAATTCAGCTCATCTATGGGTGGGCAATATTGCTGCAGATTTTCAGCCATCCAATTCCAGAATCTGCTAGCTGCTTCTCGATTCTGTTCACGCTCATTTAATGTCATCCAGTAATAGTCTTCTGTAACCAGCGTGGAACTATGCAAGGGCACGAGCGTGTCGTTTTCAAACCAGGATTTGCTAACAGGCATGGGTACAAGGGCGATGCCAACCCCTTGTTGCGCAGCACGGGCGAGCGCAAACATGCTGTCCACATAGATAATTTGCTTGGGCTTTATATTGCCAAGGCCCACGTGCCTTGCCCATCTGTTCCAGGCGTGAGGGCGCGCTTTGTGCAGAAGGATCGTCGACTGGTGTATGGCATCGATCGGATTAATTCCCCTGACTTGCCAATCATCAAACAGCGCTTTGCTGCACGCCGGAATGTAGTAAATGGGAAATAACTTTTCGATGCGATCAGCTTTGGGCGTCTTGCGAGTCAAAACAATGTTGATATCAGCGTCTGCATTCCCCACATTGCCTATCTCGGTTGACTCAATTCGCAAATCGATGTCCTGATACCGCTCGGAAAACCCGGTGATGATTGGCATGAGCAACTCCGAGGCAAAAAATTCTGGTAACTGTGCCAACAGCGGTACGCGCTTGATGTCTTTTTTCAGGCGCAGTGCTGCTTCATCTATAGAGTCCAGATGTGGATAGACTTCCTCATAGAAGTGCTGGCCGCGCTCAGTCAACTGTATGGAGCGCGTCAGGCGTTCAAATAACTTGACGTCCAATTCTTCTTCAAGATCGCTAATCTGGTGACTCACTGCGCTGGCTGAAAGGCACAACTCATCGGCCGCTTTTTTGAAGCTTAGATGCTGTGCCACCAGACAGAACGTGCGCAGCCCCCGAAGTTGCATTGCCATCGGCTGTCTCTACTTGTAAATAAACTGAAATTAGAAGTTCGTGAATCAGTTTGACTCATGAACAGAAAGATAACGCGGTTTCGTTACCAGGGCATTGCAAAGCCTGTGCCAGAATAGACAATGCAAAGTTGATCACAGGAATAAGCTGATCTGGGGGCTTTCCCGGCTTTACAGGGTATTAGCCTGCACAAGAAAGGGTCAGAAATCGCCAACCCTCCCCTTTATTGGTCATTTATGGTCGCCTATTTGCCTGCACATTTGCCTATGGGACAGTGCCGAAATGGGGTCAGATCCCTTTCCAGGGCTGTGCCCCAACCCCGCCGGATTGAAAATAATCATTGACTATGGCATTTCCATGCCTTAATGTGCGCCCAGCTTGAAAGTAAGCATCTATTTATTTTCCCCATTACGAAGTCATTTCTGTAGTACCTCGTCCTGAAGTTTATAAGTACCGCCCATTTTCACGCGCCAGAACCATTGCGTCTGGCTTTCAGACTGCAATGGAATTTAATAAAGTAATATATATAGGTAAGACACATGTCAGACAAGATTACAGGAACCGTAAAGTGGTTTAACGAAGATAAAGGCTTTGGTTTTATTTCACGTGAAGGCGGCCCAGATGTATTCGCTCACTTCACAGCGATTGAAAGCGATGGCTTCCGTACCCTGACCGAAGGTCAAAGCGTGCAGTTCCGCGTGACCAATGGCCAGAAAGGTCCTCAGGCTGAAAGTATCACTGTAGCTTAATTTTTTAAGCTAATATTGATGTCAAAAAGGTCGTCGGGAATTTTCCCCGGCGACCTTTTTTATTACCCCACATTTAATCTGGACGGCCAGGTTGCATCAGTATCTGGTTCGCACTAACCTGAACTCCTCATACACAAAAACACCAAAGCTATTTTGCCCGGAATCAACCGCATACATTTAGCAGCAATTTTATTGACAAGCTCGATTGCCAGCATGATCGCGCCTGCGAACTATGCCGCAGAGGAAGAATTACAGCTGTTGACCATTAGCGGAGATCTTATTGGCAAGCTTGACGATATTGGGCCAAACCTGGAAGCGCAGCAAGTCATCAAGCGCTACTATGCCGAATTGCCAGATGCAGTAAGGTCACGCCTGCAATCTTTACAGAATGAGTTATCTGCAATACAGCCAAACTACCTGGTGGCTTCAGCTGCTGGAGACACTGCCGAACTGAATGAATTGATGGATGATCTTGTTGCACGGTGGGCAAAGCTGCGCACCACACATAGCCAATACTACACGACAGAAGTAGTGCAAGTACTGGATTCAGCCTTCGCTGAAATCTATGAATGGTTGCACTAAAACAGATGTTTGCGCCACAAACTGCCAGCCAGGCATAGAAGCATGCGATTATTTCTTTGGCTTTGGGCCAGAGAATGCCGAGTCCGGGCTATTCGTTCACGACAGCTTTCGGTAACGCCACGATTTGCCAGTACTCATCGACTCGTCGCAGCGCCTTGAACAGATCTTGTTCCAGATGCGACTTGCGAATAAAACCTGCGATATCTTCCTTGTATCTTGATTTAAGCTGCCGATCATCTGCAGCACTTGTAAGCATGTAAATCACAGATCCCTGCAAGCGTGGATCGGCTCGCACCTCCGCGACAAACCTGTCATCGCTTGTACACACAGCGGATGAATCCATGATGACTATAAAGGGCTCAGGCAGGTCACCTGAAACCTGATCACGCATGGTGGCCAGTGCTTCTTCACCACCAGCAACATAAAACAGGGGGTTCGCGATCTTCAGTCTGGCCAAAGCGCCACGAATCGCCTCCTGCGCAGATATAGTGTCTTCGATGATCACAATTGAAATAGCTTGTTCGCCAAACATATGAGTACCGGTATCCTTCATTAACTACTCTTACCGCGTACTGTATATTTCGGCAGTTGGATCAATCAGACAAACGGTTTATCTGCGATAATTGCTCTGGATCACAAATATTGTGAACCGGTTCTTGTTATTGTGTGACCGGTAATCAGTGGCCCCACAAATATCAAAATGCCGCCTGATTCAAGGCCAGATCCATCACTAGCGTTGAAATTCGATGCCAACACCCCAGCTATTGGAGTAATTATGGTAATCAACCAGGTTGTTGTTGTAACCCGTACGACCCCATAAATAGACCGGCAGTCCAGCTACGCTGGTAGTTACTTCCAGGCTGGTAGTGTTGTGCTCGAACGGTTTGGCATAGCCGGTATCATGCGATAACTCCACTCGTTCGAAGCATACCCAGGCAAGGCAGGGTTCACCGACAAGGTCGTACTGTAGCGAAAAATGTAACCCATCATAGCGATCGCGTGGCCGCCTGTGCTGGCCGGCGCCTTCCCAATCGTTATATTCCTCGGGTGCACCTTGAAACAAACCATGATCCAGGTAATGGCGATATTCGATGTGAGTAATCGTTCTGCCAGTCAGTGATGGCAGAAAAGGCGTATTCCACTCCTTGTTCCAATCGACCGAGAGATAATCCCAACCCCTGCTAATACGTTCCCGTATCGATGACAAAGGATCATTATTAGTCTCGGCTTGAGTGATGGCATTATCAAAAGCGAGCTTGTTATTAATACGCTGCCCATTTGATTCATGACCATAACCAAAATCCCAGTAGCTGGGATTGGTGCGCTCAAAACCACCCGAACGCCAAATACGCAGGAATAGTTCCGGGTTATAGCTACGTGGCACAACGGGTGAAGATTGTCTGGAACCCAGATACTGTGAGAAACGGGTAGTGAAAGCAAGATAGAGCCTCGGGATATTGGTATCCCGGTCAATATCAAGCACATCCGCTACCTGCTCTACTACGGGCGTAAATAACGGGTGCTTCACCGAGAGCGTCGCGTCCATGTAGAACTGGCTTTCATCTTTGGAATCTGTGCGGGCGAAGAGTTTTGTCGGCTCATGGCTGGTCAGGCCATCTATACCGAAACCAAACAAAGGTGTTCTCTCTGTTGCCGTAGCCTCGGCAAAGCTGTCATAACAAGCCAATCGCGAAATATCATCAGAGATCTGTGGGCAGGTGTTGAATGCCGATTGGTTTGCAACAACTGAGCTACTAATACTAATTAATAGGGAAACTAGAAGACCTAGGCCAATTCTTCTGCGCACTGATTTACTCCAGATTCAATGGATTGAATAATCACAGGAACTGCAATGGGATGGGTTATGTGTTCAGGACTCTTTCTTGCGGCGCTGCAACTCATCTTCAATTGCGCCTACACTTTTATCAAGCTTACTGCGTGCTGACAAAAGCTTACTCTCCAGCAATTCCAGTTCTTCATTACTATCATCAGAAAAACCGTTGCGGAATATTCTGACGCATTCATTTACCGCATCAGTATAAGAAGAATTGGTCTCTGCTAGCAATGAATCCAATTCGGCTTCGGTTTGCGGTGCAACAGATTCCGGAAAGATCTTTTGTTTCAGAACTTCGCATATATCTGTTTCGAAAATATCGTCAATGGCTCTGGCCACAAAGATTTCCAGGCAATCGCGGAAATGCTTGTTGCGTACTTCGTTATCGGCGAAAAAGTCATCGATTATCTTGATGTTGCGCTTATTACAATCCAGAAACTAATCCGCGTTCTCAGGGTCTTCGGGGATATTGAAACGCACTGTGCGATGAGACTCAGCGATTTCGCTGATATAAAGATCAACGGTTCTGGCCACGATAGCCCGCTTGGCGCCAGTTAAATTGCCCCACGCCTGCTCGTAATACCACTTCACAATACTACTGTATGAATATCCATGGAATGATGGACGCATATCGAAGATTTTCATTTTTATTTAGTCTGTTGACTCGTTATTGAATCTCTAGAGGGCTCCAATGCTGGACGTAGATAACATCAATAAGAAAACGAAAAAGCTAAAGACTGACGTGACAAGTGGCCTGGTGCTGGCGCTTGTGATGAGCGTTTATCTGGCATTTCTAAACTGATTCAGTCAAAGGCTCAGCTGGCAGCCCGACCCAGATAGCGCTGGAAAATCAATTCAACCTGGTCATCAACACCAGGAACGAAAAGCACTGCCAGTACTGTCAGGATCAGCGCCACACCGATGCCAACATAGAAATACTTCATGGCTTGATCACCTGAAATCATCGTGGTGCCGCCTCAAATAACCATATGTCTCCGGACTCGACTGTAGCCGGAGAGGTGCGCGATGGATACTTATCAGAAATTGCTGCGGTTATGCCGGCAAGATCAGGGTCAGAGTGAATACGCTGAAGTTCCCGTTCGTAGCGCACACCGTCAATACGCAGAATAGCCCTGCCATCGTCTTCTGCCTGCCCAGGCCAGCTTTTCCACAGACGACCCACGAAGGAATTCATATAGCCCGACCACACGAATAGCCTGTTGTCATACTCAACGGTCCAGATACGGCGCGAAGTAGTTGGGTTCAGCAACTGCATCTCAATTGTCGGGATGGCATTGACAAAACTCCAGTCTGGCTCAGGGCCGGAATAGAGTTCGCCAGCCTCAAGTGGGCCACCGGAAAATACCCGGTTCGGGCCATCGGCAAAACGCTGTTTGAAAGCGGCGGTGGCGACCGCCGTCACGGGTATGGCGGCGAGACACACAAGGATAATGACTATTCGGGCAAATATTTTCATAGCCTTACTCTATCGCAAGACGAGCCGGGAATACAACTGGACTCCGGCGCATCAAGATATCGCTCTGCGGCAAAGAACCAAAAATCGTAGTAGGATGAATGGAATGTACTCAACCCACCAGGCGAATGGCCCAGGTCACTTCGTAAGGGTATTACACCATGCAAATAACAAGAAAAGTATTAGGGATAGTCCTGCTCATGTTCTCCGGTTCATCCACATTACAAGCTGCTGAAGATTTGGAAACCATCAAGCAACGCTTCGTTGGCGATTGGGATCTTGTCAGTTACGTGCAATTTCCGGTTGACGGCGCTGAAGTCGACATGAACTATAGCGGGCGACTCATCTACGACGCGTTCGATAACATGACAGGTATTGGCATGCCTCGAGATTTACCTGCGCAAGCTGCCGAGGCAAACACACAGCTGCGCCAGGGTTTTGCATACTGGGGCTCGGTGAGCTGGGATACGACGACGTCGCGTGTCATCCATCACGTCGAAGGCTCACCCATGGTGCCAGCCTGGGTAGGTGGCGATAATATCCGCCACTATGAATTTGACGCCGAGGGTCACCTCAAGCTCTCTCTGAAAAATGCCGATGGACGCATTACCGCCACACTTACCTGGCGCAAACTGCAATAAAGGTAGTCCTCAGCCCAGCTAAACCTCAACTGACTGAAGACTACCTGCCCAACGATAAGAACCGGCCCTTAAGGGACGTACGCGGGTTTTACAATGTAGTCAGGATTTGCTGTGGACTGGGGTACCAGTTCTTGCGGACGCCCGGCCTGATTGTCAGTCGCATAAAGATTGCCGTCGGTATCCACTGACATCGAATGCATCTCGATCCACATATGCGGCCCTTCAACCGGAAGATGCCAGGTATATTCTCTTTCGCCATCCAGATTGAACTGAATCATCTTTGGTGGTCGCAAATCAGTCACCCAGGCCGTGTCTTCACTGACATGTATGTTCAGCGGAATATCCAGCCCTTCCCATGAAGTCACAAACTCATAAGTCGGGTACGCCGCAGAATCCATTGCAGCAGTTTGCTGATATACCTTCACGTTGGCATTGTCGCGATCCAGCGCATACAAGCGATCATCCGGGCCAAGAGCGAGCGTATGCACACTGGCAAACTGGTGAGGCGCCTCGCCTTCTTCACCGAACTCGGAATGATAGGAGCCATCTGCATTACGTACGACAATACGTTTGTTACCCAAACCATCGGCGATCAGAAACATGCCATTAGGCAGAAACGCAATATCCTGGGGCTGCGAGTAATGAGTCTCGTCATTGCCGGCAACATTCTTCTCACCCAGCGTCATCAGTAACTGCTCACCATCATTGGAGAACACATAAATAATATGGCCAGTTTCATCAATTACCCATACACGGTTTTCCGGATCATAGGGACTGATGCGAATGCGGTGCGGTCCTGGTCCGTCAGTTCCCATGAACAGATGATCCCACTGATCCCAGACTTCCAGTACTTCACCTTCGCTGTTCACGACATATATACAGTTCTGCCACACGCGACCCCTGCCCTGTAACACATTCCAGCCCATGGAGCCGGGGAATCGCGTGTAGTTATCTGGAATCGGGTCAGGCAATTCGGTCTCACCGCGTTGCAAAAAGAAGATGCGATCTGCCGACTGTACATGCACACTCGAGTTGCCTCCCCATGTATAGCCTTCCTCAGCGAAAGGCGGCAACCAGGTTTCGGTGGTGAACTCATACGGCGTAGGGCCGATGATGCCGGTATCTTGCGCCGGGGCATCACAGGATACCAGGATGGCCAGAGGCAAAATTGCTAACTGCTTTATAACTCTCATAATGTTGTAATCCGTTTTTTATTTTACGTATTGGTTACTCTACTTTACTTATTTTAAGTTGGAGTAATCGGTGGGGCTCATATAAAACACTTCTGCTGATAATGGCACCGGATACTTTTCGAGCAATGCCAGCCACTCAGGATCGCTGCGGAAAGCAGTCCACACTTCGGCGCGGTGCGCGAGATTGCGATAAGCAAGCATCCAGACCAGCGTATTAGGATCGTCCGAGCGCTGCCAAACCGCAATAACATCAGCACCAAGTCGCTCGAAAATACCAACCTCTGCCTCGCGGAATCGCTGATGCAGATTATCGATACCCCCTACCCCGTTCTCCGCCGGGCGAGCGGTATACATGCGCAGCTCAAAACAGCGCGCGTCTTCGTCTACATTAGTGGACAGCTCGTCGGGCAGGTCGCCGGCCGGGCCGCAAGGCGGAATAGTGCTCTGAGCCTGGGCGAATCCAGACATGCTGAACCCTACAAGTAACGCCATAATTAATTTGTACATGAGACATCCCCTTTCTGATTCTTGTTTCTTCATTAAAATTGTTGGAATTATTTACGATACAACACGACAAACTTACTGGTTTGTCCTTGTATCGCCGGATTGAAAACACCGATATCCAATGGGTCTTCCGGATTCTTATGCAGGTTGGAACTGCGCAAGACTCTTAGTCCGGCAGCCTCAGCCAGCGCGGTAATCTGATCTTCACGTATGCGATGCAAAGTGCCGCCCACCTCAGGGCCTGAGTCGGCCTCTGCATCATGATCTATTGCCAATAGAGTGCCACCAGGTTTCAGCACGCGCACGATCTCAAGGAATGAGCCGGCAGGATGTCCAAGGTTCTGACCATCGGGTTCAAACCACAGCTCATGCGGACCAAGTATCCAGGTCACCATGTCAACAGAATTATCTGCAGCTTCCAATTCATCGAAATTGGTACGTGTTACCACCACATTGGGTAGTCGGGCGGCCCGCTGTTGCGGGGCATCACCGACAAATGAGTCGAAGGCAGGCGGATTTTGCACGATCACAGTTCCGGCGGGGCCCACTGCGCGCGAAAGAATCTCGGTGTAATAACCACCTCCCGCTTCCATCTCCAATATGGTCATCCCTTCTTCAATACCTGCAAATGCCAGCACTTCCAATGGCATGCGTCGTCCATCATCCACTATATCCTCAGCAGGACGATCACCATGAATAAGCGCCGCATGGACAATCTCTGCCGAAGTCTTGTCTGCCAGTACCTGGCCGGAAAATAGCGCTGCACTCAAAGCCAGCGTTAGTTGAATTTGTTTGCCGGGTGTCATCATCTGCCCTCTCTAGTCACATTGATTAGCAATAATGGCCTCAAGTGTATTGGCATTTGCCGGACGGGGGAACCGTAATTAGCCTGATAAAGGTGACAGCCTGTAACGCGGTACCTTCTGGAAACTTCGTATGCCGTGCAAAATCTGGTTAAAAGAACTATTTCTCTATGAAAATTAGTCCTTTACATGAGGGCCCTGTATTCTCTATAACAGTGTGAGCCCAGCTAAATTACCGTCAATGAAAACAAAAATAAGACTGCGCATACTGTTAATGCATCCTCTACTGCAAGTAGTGGGCCTTCTGGCGCTGATAATCAGCCCCGTAAGTAGCCTGGCCCAGGACTCATTCCCCATTGATTCAATTATTCATCTGCGCAAGAACACCAATAATAATCAGGTGCATTACGCAGTAAATGTGGACCAGCAGTGCCGGCCAGAAAGTCGACGTACCGTACGCGCCTACTGGAAAATGCTTGAAGAGGGGCCTGACGTGACTGAAGGCCTGCAGCTGTGGGAGCGCCCCGGGTATGGTGTGCGCCAACCCGAAAACGTCACTCGACATAAAAACGGTGGCGAATTTGTCTTCCAGATTCGCGGTGTTGAAGATCAACCGATCAAAGTTGAAGTTTTTAAATCTGATGCAGAGTGTCGCGCTCGCGCTGTTCTGGACGCTCGCTCCGGTGCTGCCAATCGCCGCCACCGGCGGTTTCCTCCCCCAGTGGCTTATTGAAGAAGGTGCGCAACTGGAACCTGGCAGCAGCGAATACTGGCTACGCGTCTGGCTTTTTGCCGCGATGTGCACCGGGCTCTGGTGGCTAATACTTTCTCGCTTGTTACGTAATCAGGCAGAGCGACTAAAGCATCTCTTTTATCCGTTCCTGCAATCAAGTTCATTCACTTACACAAAATTCCTGATGATTGGCGGACTGCTATTACTTGTCGCCCCAATACTCATCACACAAATTATCTAGAAGGTGATTTCATGAAAAACAATCGCAATATCTTCAAAATTCTAACAGTTGTATTATGTTCAACTTCACTATTGGCTTGTGTGACGAACTCTCCCGTTAGCCAGGTTGGTGTTTACGACCCTGATTTTGCCCTGCAAATAGAACGTGGCCGCAATATTGTCGCACCCGTCATCCGGCGCGGTTCAGGCGTCAGTGTTGCCGTGGGAGTCAACGGTCAATTGGTGTGGTCAGAAGGATTTGGCTTTACCTCGCTGAAGCAATCAACCGCGATATCAGCCGACGATCCTTTGCGCCTGTACAGCCTCATGAAACAAGTCACTTCTGTGTTGGCCCTGCAGTCGGTATTACGCGGCGAAATCGCCTTCGACACAACAGCGCGTGAACTACTACCAGATTTACCTGCTGCGTTTGAGTCGGTCACATTGCAACAGCTACTTACACACACCAGCGGCGTGCGCCACTATCACCACCCGGCTGAAGCCAATTTCTTCACCCATTGCGAGAGTGCAAGCCCTGCAATAGATCGCTTCGTACACGATCCGCTGGTTCATGAAGCAGGAACGTCCCAAACCTACTCCACATATGGCTTCGTCCTGGCCAGCGCCATGCTGGAGCAAGCCACGGAATTAAGTTTTCCCGAATTGATGCAGCAACGTATCGCCGAGCCAGCCGGAATGACCAGCCTGCAACTGGAAGATCGCAATGCACCAGCGGGCGCTGTGCAATTCTATGATGTTGATAATGACGGCAATATCGCAACAGCGCTGCCAGTAGATAATAGCTGCAAGATGGGCGGCGGGGGTTTTCTGTCATCCGCGGCCGATGTGGTGAAATTCCATAATGCGGTAATGAACGGGACCCTTGCACCCCTACCAGCCATACGTCAGCTATTGGGTGGCCGCAGCGCGTTGGAAGCAGCTGGCAGTGGCGCCGGCGGTGAAGCGATGTCGATTGCCGATCTGGACTCGCGAGTCAGCGTGGTGGTGTTATCGAATACCAGCGGCCTGGAGCAACGCATCGCACTGGAACGGGTACGCGGGCTATTACAGGCGGTGTTCGAGGAGCAGGTAAGCAATAACGATATTGCCCGGCTCCAATAGCTAGAAATTTAGGGGTCAGAGTAAAAATACAGTACTGTATTTTTACTCTGACCCCTAAAGTAACCCCTAAATTAAACGGTCGGTTCTAGTCAGTGTACTCAGCGTAAGCGCGCGTCAGCCAGGCAGTCGTGTTGTCATTGGCTGGCGCGAAACCATCGGCCGGCTCGGTCGCCAACATCTCTGCTGTCGACAAACCCTGCACTTCGGCGCGCACCAGATTGCCACGAATTACCACCAGCATATTGCGATAATCCAACAGATCATCGCGTGAAGAGAGTTGGCCATGACCGGGAATGATGATGGTGTCGTCATTGATCAAAGTCGCCAGATTATCCAGCGCGTCAATCATGCCATCCAGGCTGCCACCATTATTCTGGTCGATAAATGGCAAACCATAGCGTACGAACATATCACCCGTATGTATGACGTTAGGCTCACGAAAGTAGATCTGGGCATCGCCATCGGTATGACCCGAACCGGTATTCACCAGATCAATGGCATTGCCATTGAAATAAAATCGCATGGCATCGAAGAAGGTAATCTTGGGCAGACCCACATCATCGTAGGCTTCCTGTACACGGCCGCTGCCTGCCAATACCTGTGTGGCTTCCATGCGTTTTCGGGCATTATCCTGCGCCACAATATAGGCTCCGGCACGACCAAGGTTTTCATTGCCGTCGGTATGGTCGTAATGGAAGTGGGTGTTGATTACAAAGCCCACTGGATTCGGTGTCAGTTCCGCGATAGCAGCTTCTATCTTTTCAGTCAGCGGCGCAAACTGGTCATCGACAATAAAAGTACCTTCTTCACCGATTGAAACGCCGATATTGCCACCGCTGCCCTGCAACATATAAATATTGTCACGCACATGAGTTGCGGTTATCTGCACCTGCGAAAAATCCTGCGCAACAAGAGTCATAGGCAGCAGACATATTGCGAGCAGTGCTGTTGATAAAATTTTCATTATTCGATCTCCCGTTTATTCTTCTTATAACTGCTGTGTCGATAAATGGTTGATAGATGCTAGATCAATTCCATGTCAGACAGGAATCGGTTCGATTCGGCAATAGAGGCTTCCATCTCGCGAATAAGTGCAGCGATATCATCTTCGATATCCACCACTTCACTACGCAGGGAGGCGATAGCACGCGAATTCAGATTATGTCGCAGGAATAACACCTGGTCGCGAAAAGCATTAACCACCGGTGTCATAGTGTTCTCCGCAGCATGCATTGTGCTCAGCAACTGAAAGTAACGATCTCGCGTAGTCTCCAGGGTTTGCTGGCTGGAAGCACGCAGGCTCTGGTTAGTGTAAAGCTCAAGTTCGTCTTCCCATTCATCGAAAAGATCTTCTGATACTCGCTCTACCGCCCGGATACGATCGCGCACTTCATTGGCACGCCGCTCGCTTTCTTCAAATTCAGCATTCAATTGATCATAGGTTGCCTGCAGATCACCACCATCGAAATCCATCAGCACAGTAAATTGCTGTAACGCTGAGCTGAATTGTTCCTTGGCCTGCTCCTGGGAATCACGCGCCTCTTCCACACGATCGACAAGTATGTCGCGCTTGTAGACGCCGAACTGCTCCATGGTTTCGTAGTAAACCGTATTACATACAGTGAGCATTAATCCGGCGGTGAAGACAGTGATCAGTTTCAGTTTCTGCATGGCACTCTCCTTGACACTCCCCAGCAAATTATTATTTGGCTCGCTTCACTATGTCCGGAAGTGAAAACTAGCCTGGTTTTTTATGGGTGTCCTTGATGGCTTTCACCAGTTCTTTGTTGCGCTTGTCTGCCAGATGGCTGTTAACAACAAACAGCGCATGGACAACCCCAGGAATCCAGAAAGCCAGGGTAAGAAAAATACTCAGGATTGCTTGAATAGGTTTGCCACAAAGAAATACCGCCAGTGGTGGAAGCAGTATGGCAAGTAAATAGCGCATTGGGGATCTCCGATTATCAGGAATGCCGGGATTATAACCCGAATTGAATCAAACGGGGCGAACCTTGCCGTATACCCAGCCTGATGCCCCACTATCAGCTCGGAATACATGTGGAAACAGGCTCAGATTTCGTTGGAGAAGTGGAACTGTTGGAAGCATTGTTCACCAGCCTTTATGACCTCGATTCACGCCTGCTCAGCTAAGTCTATAAAGGCGCAGGTAGTGGCAGGCCACGCTCCGCCATCACCTGGCGTAAACGATCGGGATAATTCGTAATAATGCCATCCACGCCGAGGTCCATCAGGTAATGCATCGTCGCTTTATCATCCACCGTCCAGGGAATAACTTCTATACCACGAGCATGCGCTGATTCGACCATGGCCTTATTTACAAATGGCACATAGTCTGGCTCACTATAACGTCCATCCTGTGGGTCGCCATGCACTGGAGACAATGCATTCGCATTAAATGAAGCAACGGCCGCAACCACATCGCAATCAAAATCATCCATGTCCAGGTCTCCCAACCAGGGCGAACGACCTGGCTCATCGCAACGCAAAAAAGATTGGCCGTTGATCAGGGCTATCAGGGGTATATCCGGTGCTGCAACTTGCCAGGCGTGCAATGTGCCCCAATCAAAACTCTGGATAGTCACTTGCCCGCGCATGTGCCAGATGTCGATTTCGGCGAGCACTGCATCAATGAATTGGCTGCGCGGTGCAGTTTCCTCTGGCGCAGCGGCCTCAACTTTGGTCTCAATATTGAGCATCACGCTATTATCGCCATAGCGTTTGAAGAGCTGAAAGACTTCGGCCAATAGCGGCATGGTCACGTGCTCCACAACTCGCTGCTCGGGATATCCCGGCAACTGCTGATAACCGCAATTGAGGGTTTTTACCTGAGCCAGAGTAAGATTCCTGATGTGGTCACCCACATAGGGGAATTGCGGATCATCGATAAAGGCTGGCCTGGTGTCCCGACATTTATGCGGCTGCACCTGTCGGTCATGTGTTACTACCGCCATGCCATCTGCGGTAATTTGTATATCCAGCTCCAAAGTTGTCACGCCCAGCTCCAGCGCATTGGCAAATGCCTGCAGTGAGTTTTCAGTCATTAGCCCAAGCCCGCCACGGTGAGCCTGCAAGTCAAACCGGGCAGGAATGGCCTCACCAGCATTCACAGTACTTGCGGCAAAGCAAAGACAGACTGCCAGCAACCCGCCTGGCTTGTTCAGTTGGTTTGTAATTCCCATACAGTAGTCATATTTCCCTGTTTTCAGGCAAAATACCCAGCTTGAAATACCCAGAATATCAATCCAAATAGACGAAGTGGAGCGTATTGGAGTTAAAGTTGCTGAAAAATTGAGATTTTCTGGTAAGTTAGACCGTCCGAAGAATTACCCACTACCGCGAGGATAAAATCAGGATGCTCCGTGCATTTACAGCTTCTCATAATCTGATTTTACCTGCCGTGTTTGTCCTGCTGCTTTCCGGCACATTAAGTGCACAGGAATCGACACAATCAACCACTGCTTCGGTCACGTCTGAATCCGACAATGCAGACTCCACGGTAATCTACGAAGCCTCCTTCTTCTCCCAGTACAACCCGGTCACAGCCAATGACATGCTACAGCGCATTCCTGGTGTATCCGTAGGCCGAGGCGGACCTGGCGGTGGTGGCGGCCGCGGGCTGGGCACCGGAGGCAATCTGCTGATCAATGGCCAGCGCATAGCCGGCAAGGACAATTCGGCACAGGACCAACTCGACCGCATTACCGCTGATGAAGTCGAGCGTATTGAAATTATTCGCGACACCTCCGGTGAGTTGAACGTTCGCGGTGCCAATGAAGTCATTAATATCATTCTGGTGGCAACGCAGTCCCGTTCCAGCACCACAGTGGAACTGGTAAATCGCCTGAACCATGACGATACTTTCGAAACTGGCGGCTCGGTGGGCTGGTCGCAGCAGGTCGGGAACTTTCAGACTCTGGTCAACCTGGAACTACGACCCAATTATGAAAACCGGGATGATCGCGAAGTTCTTTTGGGCCCCAATGGTGAGCTGTTAGGCACTTTGTTTGAGACCAACATTCGTGATCAGGATGAGCTGACAGCTTCAGCCAATATGAGCTACACCATTGGCTCTCATCGCATGCAATTGAACATGCAAGCTAGCGAAGGCGATTACCCACGCCCCATTCGTCGTGACTTTGTCGATTTTACCGGTGCCAGTATCGTCAATAGTATCGAGGAAGAAGATATACAGAATGAAGAAAGTAACTGGGAAATTGGCGGTGACTATGAGTATCGCTTTGATAACGGTTCGCGCCTGTCTTTACTGTTTGTTCTCAATGATGAATTTCGCAATTCGGTGCGCGAACGTTATGAGGCAGATCCTGCCGATGAACCGCTAACCAAAAACCTGTTTATCGATTCCCAGCGAGAAACCAGTGAGTTCATTGTGCAGGGTAACTACAATTTTTCCCTGACCGACAAACAGTCGCTACGGTTGGGACTGGAACGTGCCGACACCCAGCTTGATTCTAAATTGTTTATTGGCAGCGCCTTCGGCAGCGAACCCCCATCACCGCGCTACGGCGGGCTATCTCCGCTACCTTCTATCTCTAACGCTGGTACCCACGTGGAAGAAATCCGTTATGAGGCTTTTGCCTTTCACAACTGGAACCTGAGCGATCGCAGCTCCCTCGAATCCAGCATCGTGTTTGAAACATCGGAAATTTCTCAAAGTGGTGTAGTTAGCAAAACCAGAGACTTCCAATTCTGGCGGCCCTCAATAGATTACCGCTACAACTTCACTGACAACTTCCAGTTTCGTGGCACTATTCGCCGGGATGTGTCGCAACTCAGTTTCTCTTCATTCGCTGCCACCTCAAACGATGAAGACCGTGACCGCAATGCCAACGCTGGCAACCCGGAGCTGGAACCACAAACTGGCTGGAATTATGATGCCAATCTGGAATATCGGCTGCCCAATGATGCGGGGGTTATCTCCACAGGGCTGAACTATGCCGAGATTGACAACAATATAGGCCGCATCCCCGACCTGTCGAACCCCGATCAGCCACTGTCTGCCACGGGCAATGTCGGTCCGGCGAAACGCTGGGGCTGGTTCAATCGTGCCAGTATTCGTCTTAACCAGTTGAATCTGCCCGATGCGATTTTTTCTTTCACACTGGGCCTGTTCGACTCTGAAATCACCGATCCCTTTCTCAATGAGAAAGTGCGTATTGGTGGCCGCGGCTTCGGCAATATTGGTTTTAGACATGATGTGACAAGTCTGGGGCTCAGCTACGGCATCGATGTACGCTACCCCATTGATGGTGGTCGCAAGGATATCGACATCACCACCATTACCGAGAACTTCGGCCAGCGCTCGCTGGATTTATTTGTGGAAAAAGTCTGGTTCGACGACTGGACCTTCCGCCTGGAATCAGACAACACACTGGATGCTTCGCAATGTCGCTACCGCGAGCGCTACAGTCCTACAACGATTTCTGGCGACCTGGCACTCATTCAGGATTCCTGCAGCAGTCGCTATCGCCGACTCACCCTGTCAATTCAGACGACCTTTTAAAGAATGCGATCAAGCCCCGCTTTGATTAATTGACCTGCGCCTCTGGCTTTCCATATCACCAGCTATTAATCTGATCTCAAAACCAAAATAAAAAGGAATAACCCATGCGACTTACAATCGTTTCCATGGCTTTGGGTCTCACACTTCTGCAGTCAGGTAGCTACGCGCAAGATATTTTTGGTGATGTCACCAATGAACCGCGACCTTCCGAATATCTCCTGTGGAATGCGGAGACCGTGACCGAAATCAAGGCAAACCTGCAGCAAGACCTGGAAGATGGCGAAGGCATCTGGGGCACCGGGTTTATATTTGAACGGGTGTTACAGGATGCTGACCATCGGTCACACAATATGTCCATCGTGCATCGTACGGGTTACACACAACCGGAGATTCACGAAACCAAATGGGATATGTATGTAATTCTGGATGGTTCGGGCACTGCCCGCATTGGCGGCGAACGCGTCGGCTGGATTGCCGGCCTGCCACCGGAAGAGCAGCATCCTCAGCTTGAAGGTTATCAGGAATTCCAGGTAACCAAGGGCGATATACTCCATGTGCCAGCGCGGGTCTGGCACCAGATGCTAACCGACGAAGCCTCGTCTATCACCTATGCGCTGATTAATATTTTCGAATAAAAAAGCCGGGTATCACACCCGGCTTTTTTATTTCTACAGCCTGTCAGTCCTGTTTAGTCACTGCCCTGATCCACATTTTTCCAGCGCGAAGTGCCAAAGAACATCTCATCCCAACTCTGCTCGCCCCAGGCGATATCCCGTGTTGGGTCTGGATTGGCCGGGTTCTGGGCAGAGTTATCAAAGGCGCCTACTGCCGTGATCCGCGTACCAGCCGGTACGAACTTCGGTTCAGCATACTCGTAGTTCAATTGCCAGTCATAGCTATAGTTGGCAATGTTCAGCAACTCTTCGCGCGAACCATCGGGATAGTCAGCATAGAAACGCATATACTTGCCGCGAAAATGCATGTGCGCATAGTGTCCGAACAGATGCGCGTCTTTTTCGATCACGATGCTGGCGGTCTGTTCAAAGTTCGGATGGTTAGCCGGTATATCAGTCCAGCCTCGCGGATAGATACAGGCACACCGACCACTCATGCGCTCCTCAGGAACAACACCCTCCGGATAGAACCACAAGCCTATACGCGATGTATCGGTGGTTTCACGGCCATTGGTGGTGTAGTGCATATTCAGTGCGATCTTGGAACCTGCACGCAAAATGCCACCGGTATTGGGTAATTCTTCGTGGGGCTCACCACCGGGCACATAGGCTGTAATACGGGCCGTGTTGAGCGGGCTATTGCGCTCACCATCGGGACCAATCAAGTCATGAATCGTGTGATGCAGCACTGACCGGTCACTCGGAATGTACTGGGATGCACGCACCCACTGGTCTTCTTCAATGTCTATGGGCACCGTAAGTCGAATGTAATCCAGCACACCTGTTGCAGGAATACTCTGGGTTGGCACATTAATAATGTAATCCGGTTCGCCAAAGGCCCATTCGGATTCTGGCCAGGTTAATTCTGCCAGCGGATCACGCTCGCCATCTTGTGGTGAGCCTGCATCGATCCAGGCTACCAGTTTCTGAATTTCTGCGGTTTCCAGGTTCATGGCGTTTTTGAAACTACCAATGTGCGGGTCAACCTGGGCAGGCGGCATACGTTTGGTCATTACGACTTCACGAATCATGGGCGACCAGCCTTTGACCATCGTATAGCTGTCCATGGCAAACGGAGCCACACCATTATCGCGGTGACACTCGGCGCAGTTTTCTTCAATTATCGGAGCCACATCATGCGCATAGGATACCGTCTGGTTTTTGAACTGATAATTTACTTCCTCACCTGTCGCTGGCACCCGAGCAACATCAATAGCTGTGCCAGCAATCATGGCCTGCATTGCCACTTCAAGCTCGGGTCCGGTCGGGCCGCGAAAAACCACAGTAAATTTTTTCGGGTCATAGAGAAAGACTTCGCCGGTCTGGTCTATACCCAGGGCCTCGGAAGCCACCCGGGTGTCGTCAATCAAGACTGGAATGTCGTAACCCAGATCTGCAATCTCAGCCTTCACCAGCGCGCGATCCTGATTGCCGAGCGGGTTGATGAGGAAAAACTCAACTCCCTGCTGCTCATATTTTGACTTGAGCGCATTAAACTCCGGTAGCGCCTGATGAGTGGCAGCACTACCGTTCGCCTGCACCAGCAGGGCAATAACAGCATGGTCGTCATACCACGCCATATGGTGGAAATAGCCGGATTCATCCAGCAATGCGAAATCGCCGATACGCTCCTGGGCCAGGGCCCAGGCGGGCAACAGAGCCACCAGAAGACTGAGGGTAGCGCCAAGCAGAGTTTTTCTCATTATTCTTCTCATTATTGTTTTCACAATTCTTCTCCTGCCGGCCACTATTTGCCGGGCGAAGTCATCTTGAATAATCGGTACCAAAATAAATAGTACTGAACAACGTTATATCTATCTGCCCGCCAAATCAAGCAAATCGGCCTATTCCAGTGCGCTTTCGGCCTGTCGAATTTCAAGCTGCTGTTAAATAGCGAACCCGGCGCGATAGGCCTTTTCCAGATAGGCATTGGCGCCGTCGTCATTGGTGAAACGCATGGTATCACCATCGTATTCCAGCACCTTGTGCTCTGACGCGCGGATAGTCGCGATATTGCCCAATAGCATGGTCTCGGTCAGGCGCCCTGAATAATCGAAGCCGGAAGTCGTGGTCTTGCTGCGATCCTTGATGGCATCAATCCATTCCTGATAGATACCCGGCGAGCGTGGTAATGTGCGCGCCGGCGCGGCAGTGGCATCATGTCGAGACTGGGGAATCAATTGCGGGTCACGACCATAAACTCCGTGCATCAGGGTATTGTGGTCGCCAACGATTAATACACCACCGTCGTTATCTCCCATTTGCCTGCCATTTTCCAGCTCTGCAGGTCGCTCCGGTAACAGCCCACCGTCATACCAGGTCATTTTCACTGCTGGCCTGGCAGCGGTGGCCGGGAATTCAAAATGAATCTTGGACGCAATAGGGAAAGTTTCCAGCTCACGACCAAAGCGCGCTGAACTGGCAGTGATTTTCTCCGGCAATCCCAGATTCAGTGCCCAATAAGGGTGATCAATAATATGGGCACCCATATCGCCTACCACACCCGTGCCAAAGTCCAGCCAACCGCGCCAGTTAAATGGATGATAGGCACGCTCGATGTAGGGCCGATACGGTGCTGCACCCAACCACAGATCCCAACCAATACTGCCTGGCACCGGCATGGAGCCCTCCGGACGACCTATACCTTGTGGCCACACCGGACGATTGGTCCAGCAATGGACTTCGCGTATCGTGCCCAACGCACCGGAAGCTACCCATTCGTTGATCTGGCGCGCGCCTTCTTCGGCGTGGCCCTGGTTACCCATCTGGCTCACCACATTATTGTCGCGCGCGGCCTGGGCCAAAATGCGGCATTCCGCAACCGTATGGCACAAAGGCTTTTGCACATACACGTGTTTGCCCATGCCCATGGCATGCATGGCAATCGGCGCGTGCATGTGGTCTGGCGTGCTGATCAACACCGCATCGATCTCGGGCTCGTTGTCGAGCATGTCGCGGTAATCGCGGTAGGTTTTTACCTGGTCACGGAAGGACGCAGCAAAGTCCTGTTGCAGGGTTTCGGCCAGGCGGTTGTCATCGATATCGCAGACTGCGTAGATATTTTCATGCGCGACACTCTGGATGTCAGACCGGCCTTTGCCACCAGCACCCACAGCAGCAATATTCAATCGATCGCTGGGCGCGGTATAGTTCTCGCCACCCAACACCGCACGGGGCACGATCATGAATGCTGACGCGGCTCCGGCAGTTTTGATGAATTTACGACGGCTGGTGTTTTCTATTGAAGAATTCTTGTCAGGCTCACTATCAGGCTCTATATCAGGCTTTTTACCGGGATTCATGGCATTGCGCTCTTCTTCCCCATGCGATGAGGGTTTTTATTATAAGTAGTACAAAGCCTAATATTTCACGTTATCTGCTGTCCAGCACCGGACGTCCCTATTGAGAGTATTTCACTGCAATTTACCGGCAGCTTTACAATTCAGTGCCTAATTCAGTGCCCACAAGCACCGTTGCAATAGGGGTTTCAGCGAGTTTGCCTGTACTTCATTGGCTTTCCCGCGTACAGTAAAAGCAGTATCGAGGGTCAAAGTGGTTTTTTCAGTCATTTATCGACCCCAGCCATACTCCTCTACCACCAGCTCGCTACATCAGCCTCTCTATCACAATCTGTAGCAGCGCTGCCCGAATATTAAAAGCTGAATCGCCGAACTGATCTTTGGCTTTTCCGTCAGGAGCACTACATGAAGATTCGCCTTGGCTATGAAATGGTTTATAGCTGTACGCAAGAGACACCGATGATTCTGACACTCAATGTGCATTCATCGCGTGCCCAGGCATTGCTGGCGCCCGATAACATCACCACAGACCCGGCGTTACCACTGGAAGGCTATAGCGATCAATTTGGCAATTGGGTCACGCGGCTGACACTGCAACCGGGCGATACCAAAATCGCGAACGACACCATGATTCATGATTCGGGAGAGCTTGACAAAATATCCCCCGATGCGCAGCAGTTTCCAGTACAGACTTTACCGGAAGAAACTCTGGTGTATTTGCTCGGCTCCCGTTACTGCGAAACTGATTTGCTCTCCGATGAAGCCTGGCGCCTGTTCGGCAATGGACCTACTGGCTGGCATCGCGTGCAGGCAATCTGCGACTTTGTGCACAACCACATTACATTTGGTTATGAGCACGCAAGCAACACCATGACCGCAGCGCAGGTTTACCAGGAACGCAAAGGTGTCTGTCGTGACTTCACCCATCTGGCCGTAACCTTTTGTCGCTGCATGAATATTCCAGCACGCTATTGCACCGGCTACCTGAGCGACATTGGTTTGCCTGTACCATTGGAAGAAATGGATTTTGCTGCCTGGTTCGAAGCCTACCTTGACGGGGAATGGCACACATTTGACCCACGCAACAACAAGCGCCTGATAGGACGTATACTCATGGCACGCGGCCGCGATGCCACTGATGTCTCTCTTAGCAACAGCTTTGGCGAAACTCTGCTAAAGAGTTTTAAAGTTCATGTTGCTGAAGTAACCGACTAGTAGTTAAACACGATGATTGATAAAAGGAATTACGCGAAGTGAGCGGCGCAGGAGAAGTATTACTGGATGCCAATGAACCCGGCGCCTATGAACTGATTCGACCAACAGGAACAAGTCCCATCGTGCTGGTCTGCGATCATGCCTCGAATCGTGTGCCAGCGCGATTGCACAGACTGGGGCTGAACGATGAACAACTTCAAAGCCATATCGCCTGGGACCCTGGTGCTGCCGCACTGGCGCGCAAGCTTTCAGCCCGCCTCGATGCAACACTGGTACTTAGCAATTACTCGCGCCTCGTCATTGATCTTAATCGCACACCTGGGCATGTGCAGTCCATACCAGCAATTAGCGCTGGCATTGAAGTCCCGGGTAATAGTGATATTACCGAACTCGAGGCACTGCGAAGACGTCGCTCCCTGTTCGATCCTTATCAGCAAGCCATAGCTAGTGTGTTAGGTCGCAGAGACACAGATGAGATTCGTCTGCTAAGTATTCACAGCTTTACGCCAAACCTGAACGGCGAAAATCGCCTCTGGTCTATCGGTGTTTGCTATGACCAGAGTGTCGAATGGGCCAGAAAAATGCTGACTGGATTAAGCACAAGGCTTGATACCGAAGAAGACCCCATTGGCGATAACGAACCCTATGAGGTTACAGACGAAAGTGATTACACCTTACCGGTACAAGGCAAGAAGCACGGCATAGCCAGCCTTATGCTGGAGCTGCGGCAGGACAAGATAAGTGATGAGGTAATGGTGCAGCGCTGGTGCAATATTATTGCCGGGTGCTGCGAATTTTCTGTTTGAACGTCTGAATAAATTGGTTAAACCCGAAAATCCGGGTCACATACAACCGAAACTGCAATTCCCCGCCCTACCCTGCTATTCTCAAAGTCATACATGCATCTCTCACTGAGGAAATTATGAAAGACAATTACGGCACCCGCTCTGTCTGGGCTGGTGAAGAAGAGGGCTTCCCGGAAGGCTCTACCCAGGTTCCCGTCTATCACACTGTCACTTACGGCTACGACGATCTGGATGAATGGTATGACGTGGCACTGGGTAAGCGTGAAGGCCATATTTACAGTCGTAACACCAATCCCACCGTCAAAGTGTTTGAAGACAAGATGCAAAACCTGGAAGGCGCGGAAGCGGCAACCAGTTTTGCCACCGGCATGGCGGCTATTTCCAATACCCTTTTTACATTTCTAAAACCCGGCGACCGCGTTGTCAGCATCAAGGACACCTACGGCGGCACCAGCAAGATTTTTCTCGATTTCCTGCCCCGCATGGATATTGATGTGTGCCTTGTGGACACCGGTGATCATGAGCAGATGCTGGCGGAGATCGCCAAAGGCTGCCAACTGGTATATCTCGAAACACCTACGAATCCCACACTGAAACTGCTGGATATAGAACTGCTATGCAAGGCGGCGCGCACTCAAGACGCTCTTAGCGTCGTTGACAACACCTTCGCTACCCCCATTAACCAGAGCCCGTTGGAACTGGGTGCCGATCTTGTATTACACAGCGCTACGAAATTTCTCGGCGGACACTCGGATGCCATGGGTGGAGTGTTATGCGGAAAACAGGAATTGATTGATCAAGTGTTTCATTATCGCGAGATTACCGGTGCTACATTGCATCCCATGGCCGCTTTTCTGCTAACGCGCGGCATCAAGACTCTGGAACTTCGCATACAGCGCCATAATGAAAACGCCATGGCTATCGCACAATTCCTGCATGACGATAAAAGAGTCAGTGAAGTTTTTTATCCCGGGCTTCATAGCCACAACAATCACGCAATCGCAAAGAAGCAAATGCGCGGCTATGGCGGCATGATGAGTTTTGCACTACCCGGTGGTTACGAATCTGTGAAGCAGTTTCTGCCCCGGTTGAGATATGCCCATCTGGCAGCACACCTGGGTTCGGTCGATACATTGGCCGGTCCACCCAGGGTCACGAGCCACGTGGAAAACACGCCAGAGGAAAGAGCGAAGCTGGGAATACCAGAAAGTCTAATTCGATACTCGGCTGGCATCGAAAATGTGGAAGACCTTATAAGCGATCTCGACCAGGCACTAAGCGCAATCGAGTGATTGCGTCATTTATAGATTTAATGCTGTGAGTATTGTAAGTATTGAGAGTACTCAGGTGTTCAACACTGAATCGATGATCGACAAGTAGATCTTCACGCCAGTAGGAATCAGTTCATCGGGGAAGTCATAGTACTCGTTATGCAGTTGCGGCTGATCCACGCCTGAGCCGAGGCCAAAAAAGGCACCGGGATACTTGAGCAAGTAATGGCTGAAGTCTTCACTCCAGCGCATGGGCTCTTCCATTTCCTCTATTTCCAGCCCGGCGCTGCTTGCCGCTGCCTTTATCAGGTTCACCGATTCATCCTGACTGACAGTGGCAGGAAAGGCCTCGTGCCAGGACACTGCCCATTCAAGCCCGGCTTTCTCGCAAACCTGCCCGGTCAATGCTTCCAGTTTCGCTTTGAGTTCATCCAGTTCCGCTTGTTCGTGGGCACGCACCGTGCCACAAATCTCGGCCACACCCGGCGCCACTCCAAAATCCATCTTCGGCCCTTTTTCTCCAAGCACAGCCTGCGTTAGCGTGAGCATAAGCAGATCACCCGTCCTGTTTATCTTGTCAGGCAAACCTGGCAAGTCCGCAAGCAGCTGAGCCATCGCCTGCGCCGGGCTCAGGCCATGCTCTGGATAGCTTGAGTGAGAGAATGCGCCGGTGAGCTTCAGTCGAAAACCTTCCGAGGCCGACGCAAACGTACCATAGCGCACACATATACTGTGCATTTCGCGCTTGGGCAGGTTATGAAAGCCGATGACCAAATCCGGGTTAAGTGCCTGGAAGCGTTCGTCTGCCACCACTGCAGGTGCGCCCTCACCGGTTTCTTCCGCAGGCTGAAACAGCAATGCAACCTTGCCCCTGGCTGGCCGCTTTTCACCCAGCACTTTGGCAACACCACATAGCGCGCTCATATGCCCGTCGTGGCCACATTTATGCGAAATTCCCTGCGTCATCGAGCAATAATCTATATTCATATCTTCCGGCTCAGTCACCGGCAGCGCGTCCAGCTCACAGCGCAGCACCAATGTCGGCCCAGGTTGACCCGAATCGAATACACCGATAACACCCGTGCCGCCCACTGCCCGTATTACTTCGTCAGCACCGGCGCGCTCCAGCTCGAGACCAATCAGGGACGCAGTGCTTTCTTCCTGGCTCGAAAGTTCAGGGCGTTGATGCAAATAGTGACGCAGCTCGGTGAGCTCATCCAGGTGTGTGTCGTTGATCTGCAAAAAATCATTCATGAACAACAAGATAGCAATAATCAGGGGTCAGAGTAAAAAATCAGTAGTGTATTTTTACTCTGACCCCTTAATTTCGCCCTCGCTCCGAAATACACTGGTTTTATTCCGCGCTTTACTCTAACGTAGCCGCCTCTATTAATAGCCGCCCGCGGCTTAAGAACCGGTTTTACATGCCTCTGCTTCGCCTCGAAAAAGTCTCCCTCAATTTTGGTACTCATATTTTGCTCGATAATGTTGATTTCCAGATCAGCAAGGGCGATCGCCTGGGCCTTTTGGGACGCAACGGCGCCGGCAAGACCACCTTCATGAAGATCGTCTCCGGTGCCGTGCAGGCCGAGAGCGGCGAGCACTGGTTGCGCCCGGGTGCCCGCGTGGCATGGCTGGAGCAGACTCTGCCCGGTGGTGGTGACGAGACTGTATATGACGTAGTGGCCGACGGTCTGGCAGAAGTTGGCGAACTGCTCAAGCAATATCACCACATGATCGCTGACTACGAGAACGTGGATCTGGAAAAACTGGAGAAGGTGCAGAGCAAGCTGGAAGCCAAACACGGCTGGAGTCTGGGCCAGAAAGTCGACACCGTTATCAGCCAATTGCAGTTACCCGCCGACAAGGCCATGAGCGAATTGTCCGGTGGCTGGCGCAAGCGCGTGGCACTTGCCCGGGCACTGGTGCAGGAACCGGAACTGCTGTTGCTGGATGAGCCGACCAACCACCTGGACATTCCTGCTATTGAGTGGCTGGAAGATGAACTGAAGTCATACAACGGCGCGCTGATTCTCGTGACTCACGACCGTAACTTTCTCGAGCAGGTGGCGAACAATATCGCGGAGATCGATCGCGGACATTTAATAGAATTCGAAGGCACTTACCAGCGCTTCCTGCGCTTTCGCGAAGAACAACTGGCGGCCGAAGAAACCGCCAACAAATTATTCGACAAGAAGCTGGCCGAAGAAGAAGTGTGGATTCGCCAGGGCATCAAGGCCCGTCGCACACGCAACGAGGGCCGCGTGCGTGCACTGAAGGCACTGCGTGAAGAACGACGCCAGCGCCGCGAACGCCAGGGCAAGGCCGATTTCGCCGCCAGTCAGGGCGATCGTTCCGGCAAGTTGGTTGCGGAAGTTAAAAATATCTCGCACCGCTACGGTGACAATACTGTCATCGAAAATTTTTCCTCCACGGTTATGCGCGGCGACCGCATTGGCCTTGTTGGCGTCAATGGCGCCGGCAAGTCCACGCTGTTAAAAATTCTTCTGGGCAAATTACAACCGAGCGAAGGCGACGTAAAACTGGGCACCAACCTTGAGATCGCCTACTTCGATCAATTGCGTGAACAACTGGATCCTAAAAAGAACCTGATTGATAATGTATGCGGCGGCCAGGACTTCATCGAGATCAACGGCAAGCGCAAGCATGCCATCAGCTATCTGGGTGATTTTCTTTTTACACCCGAGCGCGTGCGGACACCCGCCAAGGCACTGAGTGGCGGTGAACAGAACCGCGCCATCCTGGCCAAGTTGTTCAGCAAGCCAGCCAACATCCTCGTGCTGGACGAGCCCACCAACGACCTGGATATCGAGACGCTGGAACTACTGGAAGACATCTTGATGAACTTTCAGGGCACGGTGCTGCTGGTAAGCCACGACCGCCAGTTCATGGACAACGTGGTCACCTCGATCATGGTATTCGAGGGCGAGGGGCACATCGAAGAGTATGTGGGTGGCTACGGTGACTGGGTGCGTGGTGGCGGCAGCCTCGCTGCACTCGAAGAAGCTCCAAAGAAAACAGACAAGCAGAAAAAGCCCGCGCAGGACAAGCCGGCAAAGAAACCTGATAACACCAAGCAGAAACTACTGGACAAGCAGCTCAGGGAAATTGAGCAGCTCGAGACGAAACAAAAAGAATTGGAAGCAACCATGGCAGAACCGGGCTTCTATGAGAAAGATCAGGCACGCATCGATGAAGTTGTAAAGAAACTCGAAGACGTACAAGCCAAGTTAGAAGCCGCCTATAAAAAGTGGGAAGAGATAGAGGCCGGGTAATCCACCCGTCTTCACACCACTAATCCATTAATCACGATCGCGAAACAGATCTGCTACACGATCGGATTCGGCATTGGACTCACGCGCACGTGAAGCGCGCAGCATATTAGCCATGCCGTAGTTACCTTCATGGCAGGCGTATTCATAAAGCTGGGTCGGCACCTTGGTCAGCGGCAATGTCGCAACGATCTTGTCTTCGAAAGTGGCCGGGTCTTCAATGGTGAACTCATAACTGATCGTCAGCTCGTCAACGCGCGTGAAGCGCTCAAGAAGCATTTTGTTCTTCGACGAACCATAGCCATCAAAACTCTGGGTCAATCCGTTAAAGTTGCGCGTCTCCACAATCAGCGTGTCGCCTTCCCAATAACCGCGCGAATCACCTGACCACAAACCGACCTTGTCATCCAACGCAGTATCATCATTCAGCTTGACGATGCGCGCGTCGTGCACCATTTCCGAAAGGATCACTACATGGTCGCGGTTCTGAATGATCTGCACATTGTTGTTATACACACTGGGCATTAACTGCGGGCCGGCATTGAAACCCACCAGACAACGCTCGGACAGGCCGCGATCTTCCGGCCCGTCACGGCCAATACCACCGACCGTAAAACGTACCGGGCGCTCACCGCGAGTATCCCGCTCACCGCCGGGTTGATATTCCACACCCTCCACTACTTCGGGTACGCGACCATTGAGCGGATAGATAATGAGTGACGTGCGCACATTGGCACCCCCTCCCCGATTTTCTGCCCACATATTGTCGTTATAAATCGCTTCCACCCCATTGTCGGAACGAATGGGTCGGCGAGAACCTATCAGCTGAATGCGCTCGCCCTGCTCGGCGGCGATTTCTTCATCGGTAAGAAATTGTCGATTGCCCAGTGCTTCCGGACGCTGCATGGGAACTTCCGAGGAAAAGTTCCACACGCCCTGGAGGTCGGGGTGATCCCACTGGGTGCGCGGTACCGAATAGTCTTCCGCACCGAGGGCGACCCTTGCTACAAGGCAACCGAACAGGAATGGAACACTGAACCAGCGATGGGATCTCATGACCACTGAGCGTAACAAATATCGCTGATATCAGCGATAAACAAAGCGATGAAGCGGACAGACCTGCGGTTAAAGCTGCCGTTGCAACAGCCCTAATATCTCATCCCGGTTATTGGCCGCCTGGTTGGTCAGAATTACGAAGGGGTACAGGCCATCGCTCCCGCGTAGATAACCAGCATAGTTATACACCCCGGAGAGCGTGCCACTCTTACGCAACACTCCCCTGGTTTCCGGTAACAGTTCTGTATAGGGCTTGAAAGTTTCGAGAATGCGCATCATGCCTTCCGCCGTGGTGCGCTGTTCCCGGGCCAGCCCCGAGCCTTCTATCATGAGCAATAACCGGGGATCAGTGCCAAACCCGGCGCCATACAAAGCTTCCAGTTTTTCATGCAGGATTTCCCGTGCTGCAGAACCTGTGGCCGGATAACCGTTTCGTTGAGCGCCGAGTGTGAGGAAGAGCTGGTTGGCGATGAAGTTATTTGAATAGCGCAGCATGCCGTCGAGATTTTCCCGCAGCGAACGGGAACTGCGATGAGCGTAAAACAACTCCCAGTCATCAGTGACGGCTTCATGATAAAAGTCGGTATCCATTACTGTGACACCTGACCCTTCCAGAAAATATTGAAATATTTGCTTCACTTGCTTTAAGCCATTAACGGGATCAGACCCCAAGTTAATTCGCAACGGCTCGCTGGATGACAGGCTCGCACCCAACTCACGGGCGAGCGGTGTCAGGGGTGTCTGTTCCTCGGCTGATACCAGGCTACCATTTGCAGACCAGGCCAGGTTTACGGTGTTGAAATTAACTGCCAGCGCACTATTGCGTGCCGCGTAAGGATCATCGGCACCCAACTCCAGCGGCAGATCGGGATCAGGCTCAAAGGCGGAGTCGTCAACCACAAGGCGATTCACTTGCCGCAAACCCAACTCGGCCAACTCTTCGGCAACCAGCGCAATCTCTTCCGATACCAGAAAAGGATCACCCAGACCGCGAATCAACAGGTCGCCATTGGCATTGCGATAGAAATGAGTCTCGAAACGAAAGTCTTCACCCAGTGTAGTGAGCGCCACCTGGGCCAGGGGGATCTTGACGATAGATGCCGGTAGCAGAGCGCGGTTCGGGTTGACGCTCACCAGTGCTTCGCCGGCAGGAGAATGGAGCAAGACACTGCCGTCGCCGGCCAGCCTGGCTAAGTGCGATTGCGCGCTGGCGCCGCTGGCAAACAGCAGAGACAGCACCAGCCCATTGAGATATTTATGGAATTTATGCAATTTATCGAATCAGAGTGCGAGCAATCACTTCGCCAGTATAGGCAAGTATTCACGGCACAAGCAACTCCCACAGAGAGACCCGCCTGACCCGTTCCTTTGCGCTTGAACCCTGCGAACAAGGTATCCATAATGCCCAGTAAACAATCAAATCATTCAAAAACGGTAAACCTATGAAAACAAGAAACCGTTCGCTTCTCGCCCTTGCTACCACGCTACTCCTTGCCGGGATTTTTCACCTGCCAGGCACAACAAGCCCAACCGTATTCGCCGAAGAAGGCTACCCCCATGCCTATCCGCGCATTGGTGTGCGCGGATTGTTTGAGAATGATCGCGTGTATGCCTGGGACGTTATCTGGTTACCCAATATCGAGCAGCCCTACCACCGACACCAGTATGACCTGGCCGCAGTTTACCTGCGCTGGGGTCCAATTCGCGTGACTCAACTCGATGGTTCCTATAACCCACCGAACGAGTTTGAAATTCCCCGGCCGTTCTTTCAGCCGGCTGGCGTCACCCATAAAGAAGAGATGATTGGTTTTGCCCTCGATGCACCAACCCGCTGGGCGGTGATGTTTGACCTTAAGGATGTGATGTCTCGACCAGTCGGTGTCGAGCGCGGTACTGAACCGGCATTCCCGCGCGCTGGTGCAACACTGGCCATCGACAATGATCGCGTCATGGAATGGGTGCATGGTTGGGAAGAAGGCCAGGAAGGTGAAATGCGCACCTACACTTTGGATGCGATGCAGGTCATCACTGAACCGGGCATTCTGCAATACACACTGCCCAGTAGGACTACATACACCGAGGCCTATGCGATTGGCGACACGCGTTTCATCCCGGCTGGCACCGTGCGCGCCGAGACGGCGGTGCATGGTTCACCGAAGGCAGTGACGCTGGAATTGAAATAGATTTTTCAGTAGCTCAGTATCGTCACTGCAGCCACAAGGAAGATGGCGATGGGCGCCAGAAAGCGCATGACGAAAAGCCAGCTACGATAGCCCAGCGAATTGCCCATGCCCAGCTCTTCAAGTGTGGCATCACGCGACATTATCCACCCTACGAAAAGCGTGATGAAAAAAGCACTGAGCAGAATCAGGTTATTGACCACAAAGAAATCGATGATACGGAAAATCGTCGCACCTTCGAACATGGGAATAAAGTTCAGGGGCGTGAAGTCCGCCCAGATATTGTGTGAAAACACCGAGGCCAGACCAATAAGCCAGGCCAGGCCCCCGGCATAAAGTGTCATGCGCCGGCGCGATGCACCTTGCCTTTCCACCAGGCGCGATACTGTTGACTCCAGCATCGAGATCGACGTACTTAGCGCGGCGAATAACACCAGCAATAAAAACAGCGTGCCGATGATCACGCCTCCGGGCATCTGTCCCAGCGCCACTGGCAAAGTCACAAACAACAGACCCGGCCCGGCTGCTGGCTCCAGCGCAAATGCAAACACGATGGGAAAAATGGCGAGGCCTGCCAGCATGTCCACCGACACATTGGCACCGGCTATGGCAAAGGCCGAGCGCGGGATAGAAGCCTGTTTGTCCAGATAGCTGCCGTAATTGATAATCCCGCCTCCACCCACGCTCAGCGAGAAGAATGCCTGGCCCAGAGCCAGTAACACGACGTCGTTATTTACCCGCGAGAAATCCGGCACAAACATGAAGCGCAGCGCGGCCGTTATGTCACCAGCCAGCACCGCGTACAAAACCAGCACCAGCAGGATGATGAACAGCGCGGGCATCATCACTTTGACCGTTTTCTCCACGCCATTGCGCACACCGCGCGCCACCACCCACATGGTCAGCGCCATGAACACCGCGTGCCAGAATGTCATGCCGAACACCGAGGCCTGCACGTCGTCGAATAACGCTACTGATTCCTCCGCGGTGATATCCACAAAAGCCCCGGATAATGAGATCGGCAGATAAGCCAGTACCCAGCCGGCCACGACACTGAAGAATGTCAGTGCCAGAAACGCGATGCCAATAGCCAGCCAACCCAGGAACTTCCAGTTTTCGCTCTTGCCTTCGGCCATTGCCAGTGCACGCGTGCTCCCGGCCGGACTATGTCCCCCGCGGCGACCGATCAGAATCATGGCCATGACACAGGGAATACCGAGAAACAGGATGAACAAGAGATAGAAGAAGATGAAGGCGCCGCCGCCGTTCTCACCGGCCATGAAGGTAAAGCGCCAGATATTGCCCAGACCCACAGCGCTGCCCATGGCGGCCAGAATAAAACCCCAGCGGGAAGCAAACTTCACACCTGACTCCGCCATTGCGACTCCTTATTATTCTTATTTACTACGTACTATTTATTATTTTTAGTATCAGTTTCGAATCGGTTAAAGACCGAACACTTTCTTCGCATTCAAGTGCCTTATGGCTTCACATTCGTTATCCGGCAAAGCTGCAGTGTTGGCTTTGGCACCCTTGATGTCGAAGACCTGATGCGGCCAGTCGGTGCCGAACATCACCCGGTCGCTGCCCACGATTGAAATCAGGTAGTTCAATGCGCGGGGATCGTAGGTAATACAGTCATAATAGATGTGCCGTAAATAATCGGTGGGCTTGTGCTGCATCTTGCGGCGCTGAGGTAACTCCACTTCATCGCCCTTCTCGAAACGCCCGACGAGGAATGACAATGCCGCCCCTCCATGCGAAGCGATGAGCTTGAGGTTGGGATACTTGTCGAAGAAGCCATCGAAGATCATGCGGGTCACCGCCAACGTGGTATCGAACATGAATCCTACCGACCAGCTCAGGTCGAACTCACCCATGTCCATGACTTTGGCGCCCGGTGGATCAGTCGGGTGTAGCAGCACTGGCAGCTTGCGTTCATCGATGGCTTGCCAGATCGGCGCGAAGAATTCATCGTTCAGGCTCATGCCGTCGATATTGGCCAGCACCATCACACCAACCGCGCCATTGGCGCAGCACCGCTCCAATTCCTCCACTGCCTTGTCCGGATACTGCCAGGGCAAGGAGGTGAACCAACGAATGCGATCAGGATAAGTGCTTTGCGCCTCCGCCATGGTGTCATTGGATTCCACGGCCGCCATGCAACTGACTTGTTCAGTACCAAAGTACACATTGGGACAGGTGAGCGACACGATAGACATATCGATGCCGGCTTTGTCCATGTTGGCAATGCGCAGTTCATAATCGAAATGGCCGAGTTGCGGAAAAGCCACCGGTGTCTCGCCACGATAGATTTCTTCATGGCCATCGGGACGGGTCTTCAGGTGATAGTCACCGCCCTGTTCTTTGAGAATTTCCAGCCAGCGGCGAGTGTAGGCGTGGGTGTGGATATCGATAATCATGCTGGGGAGATTAGCACGAAATTCCCTACATGGTGACGTGATCTGTGCTCCGGGCAGCCAGGACTCGAATATAGCCTGACTTGATCTAGATTAACCATCGGTTTGATCTGCTGAAAGATAATGGCCCAATGGAAACATGCGTCCGGGTGGATCATGAGCAAGAAATCGATAATACGAATAATCAGCAGGCTACAGTTTTGTATCTTTGGATCCATGGCGATCATTACCCATGGTGTGTGGGCTCAGGAGGCTGGCTACCAGATCGGCCGCGGTTTCGAAGTGAGCGAATTTCTGACATTGGGTGGCTATTTCTCCACAGAGTATGAGCTGGGTGATGACAAGAATGCGTTCCTGGTAGACGACCTTGCCCTGCTAGCCTATGGCGATGTGGGCGACCGATTTTCTTACTTGCTGGAACTGGAATCTATCGATGCCTATGTTAGTGACTTCGAAAACGATACAACAAGCACCAACTTGCCACCGACCATAGAGAGGTTGTATGGGGATTATAAATTCTCAGACAATCTGGCATTCAGATTTGGCAAGCACATCTCTCCCATTGGTTACTGGAACCTGCAACCTATAAACGTGTTGCGTGAGACTACCTCAAATCCCCGCTACAGCCGTCGCATGTTTCCCAAATTCATCACGGGTGTGACAATGTATGGCTACACCCCTTTTGATGAAAGTCTGAGTTATCAGATTTATGTACAGAACACTCGCGACATGGATCAGGACAACATCAATATTCTCATCGACCAGCACTACGGCATGTCACTGGAGAAAGAATTGGGCAATGGATGGAAAGCGGGCGGTAGTACAGGGCGGTTTCGACAACTGGATCAGACTCGAACGCGTTACCTGCAATTCAATACGCGCTATGACACAGCGCAATATTCGGCTATCGCTGAGGCGATTGTCAGTTACCAGGATACGCGATTTGCTGGTAGTGAGCGCTCGAGTTCTTACTATCTGCAAGGTGAATATCGCTTTACCCCACAGCATGCCGTTATTACTCGAGGAGAATACTTCAGAGATGGTATCGCCGGTATCAAGGAGCGCATTGGTATCATCGGTTATAGCTTTCGCCCGGTATACCCGGTGTCACTCAAGTTTGAATACCAGTGGCATGCGGACACCAAAGAAAATCAGTTTGTAACTTCTTTTTCTGTATTGTTCTAATGCTACGCATTCACAGCCTGATAATGCTACTGCTTATGACGACGGCAATGACTGCAGCGCCGGCGGCAGATTTTGCTGTAGTGGTGGCCAGTGGTTCCAGCATTCAGAATATGGCGCCGGAACGCATTCGCGATGTGTTTCTCAAGCGTCGTAATTTTGAAGGCGACATCAAGCTGGTGCCGGTGAACCCGCTTGGTGAGGATCAACTCAGGCGCCAGTTTGAGCAGGCTGTCTTGCAGATGAATCGCGATGACGTTAATCGATACTGGACTACCAGTCACTTCCAGGGAGTCAAGCCACCGATCACGCAAGCCTCACTGGAATCAGTCAAGCGCTTTGTCGCCAGGGTCGATGGCGCAATCGGCTATATCCCCCGATCAATGGTAGATAGCAGCATGCGGGTGCTTTATGAGTTTTAAACTTAAGACTATTTTGCTCCTGGTGGCGCTCAGCCTGACACCCTATGTGATTACCATGACGATACTGGGTAACGCCTATCGCAATGATGTGGAATCACAAGTGCATGATGATCTGGCTTACCAACTGGAAGTTACCCTGGAGCGCATGGGCCAACAGCTGGAAAGCCAGGAGAAAGACCTGCGGTTCCTGGCCTCGCTGGACATTATGAACGACATACTGAGCGGCGATCTGGATCGGCGAATTCTCAATCTGTTATTGATGAAGAAAGCCGACCTGCAACTGATCGGCGAGATCGAAGTGGTAGATACCGCCGGTATACTGGTTGCCTCTACCGACCCTTCTCGCATTGGCGAGAGCGCATCGGGAGCAGCCTTTCTCGAGATATCCATATTCTCCACTTTCGATGATTCACAGCTTGGCCAATTGCTGCTGCACTATGACACCGAAAATCTTACGCGTTTTTTTATCAACGACCAGAGCCTGCAATACAGTCTTTCCCGGAATGGCGAACCAGTTTCCCAGATAGCTAACCTTATCGAGCCTATTAGCGTTAGCGCGACTCTGCAACAACGCCCGGAATTCACTGTGACACTGGCGCAGGAGAGAGGAATCGCATTGGCCATTCTCGATCAATTTACCCGGAGTTTTCTGATTGCACTACTCATCGGCGTATTGATCATATCTGCTATCGCTTACCTGGTTGCCAACTATATCGCATACCCTATTCTACTACTGTCCTCCACAGCCCGTTTGATTACGCGCACCCAGGATTACACACAACGCGTACAAATGCAGCGCAGTGATGAAATTGGCAAACTGGCTGAAGCCTTTAACAAAATGGTAGTGGGCATGCAGGATATGCTGGAGCGATTGCATGAAGAAAATGCAGTCAAGTTGAAACAGGCAGAAGAGCGTAAGCGGGCAGAAACTCTGCAGACACTTTCCACCAAGCTGTCAAAGTATTTGTCGCCACAAATTTATCAATCCATCTTCTCAGGCGCAAAGGATGTCACGCTAGGTTCTTCACGTAAAAAATTGACAATATTTTTTCTGACATTGTTAACTTCACGGGCACTACAGATCAAATGGAGTCGGAAGACCTCACTGCGCTACTCAATAATTATCTACGTGAGATGAGCAACATCGCGCTGGAGTATGGCGCCACCATCGATAAGTATATTGGCGATGCCATTATGATCTTCTTTGGTGACCCAGACAGCGATGGTGTTGCCAGGGATGCACAGCGCTGCGTTGAGATGGCAATGGCCATGCGCCGGCGTGTGCAGGAACTACAAGGGGAATGGCAGGCCGCTGGCTTTACCAGACCTTTCAACATACGGGTGGGGATTAATACAGGCTACTGCACGGTAGGCAATTTTGGCACCGAGAATCGCATGGACTATACGATTGTGGGTTCAGCGGTTAATTTGGCCAGTCGCATCGAATCCAATGCGGAAGAGGGCTCAGTCTGCATTAGTGAAGACACGTGGCTGCTGGTGCGCGACAAATTCCACTGTGTGCCTGCCAGTAAATTGATACCCAAGGGATTCAGCAAGGAAGTACAAATCTACAAGGTGCTGGATGATGAAGTGGACAATAGCGTCATACTTAATGAAACCGGCATACAGCTGCGCCTGCAGCCTGAACTGCTTGATGAAGCGGCACGTGCGAAACTCCTCGCGCTGCTGGAAAAATTGGCACGGGAATCAGCATCAGATCGATTAGCGAAATAACCAGTATGTGCAGCACATATTCACTGTACACCATGCCGATTGCGATTTTCTCCGGGACTATGAGCGCATTACAGGCAATCGAAGAGCCCAGACCATGGGTCCGGTGCCTCTTCCCCGCTGTTCGGGACCAAATCAATCCACCTTCACAACAGTCTGTCGCATACCCCTTTGATTTCCCGCCCTGATAGGCTAGATTGCTTATCCGATTTCCTTATCCCTAACAATTTAGTTGATCATGATTATGTCCAGATACATTAGTTCTTATGTAAGTTTCCATTCATTGGCGTCTTCTTTATTCGCTACCCCCCTGGCACTCGCCCTTATCGTGAGCGCCGGTCTTCTGGTGTCCCAGCCCGCTGCCGCACAGGACGAAGTGGAAGAATGGGTCACCGCCACCATGTGTGCCGCCGATAATCGTGCAGTGGATTTGAGTGAAGCACCGCCTTTTACTTTTACTGCTGGCGATGGCAATAACCCACGCCACATGAGCGCCGAGCAAGCTGGCCTGACTACCAGTGATCTGTCTGACCTGGAACTGGCCTGGGCAGTGGCCTTCCCTGCTACATCGGGCATGCGCGCCGCACCCGTCATCATCGGCGACACTATCTTTTACTCGGCCACCGATTCCGGCCGTGTGTTTGCCTTCGATACCGAAACTGGCTGCGCCAAATGGGTGTATGAATCCGGCACGCGCCTGCGTTCCTCCATGGCCTATGACGTAATCGATGGTCAGCCCATGCTGGTCATGGGTGACATGGGCGGCATGGTACATGCGCTCAATGCAGAAAACGGTGAAGTGCTGTGGGTCGAAAGCGGTCAGGCCACTGACAACCAGGCCATGATTACCGGCACACCAGTGATTCATGAAGACCGGGTCATCGTGCCTTTATCAGGCTCCGGCGTGATTGCCGGCGGCAACCCCGCCTTTGAGTGTTGTGAAAATCACGGCGCTGTTACCGCGCTGGATATCGCGACAGGCGAAAAAATCTGGGAATACCACACCATGCCGACTGCACAATACAACGGCATGGAAAGTTCAACGGGTGTAAAACAGAAAGGCCCTTCCGGCGCGCCGATCTGGACCACACCAACTATAGATCCCGCACGCAACCAGATTTATGTCACCACCGGTGAAAACACCTCACACCCAACTACCGGCACCAGCGATGCCATCATCGCCCTTGACCTGGAAACCGGTGAAGAGAAATGGGTATTCCAGGCGCTGGAAAATGACATGTGGAATTTTGGTTGTTCTGCAGGCGGGCCTAACTGCATCATTCTCGAAGACACCAACTCGGTGGACTTTGACTTCGGTGGCCCGGCCATCATCGTAGATGACTTGATCATTGCCGGCCAAAAATCCGGTGACCTGTGGGCATTGAACCCGGACACAGGACAAGTGGTATGGAATCAAACCGTAGGCGAAGGCACCGCACTGGGCGGCAACCACTGGGGCATCTCCACCGACGGTGAACGTGCCTTTATGACCATCAATGATCCCGGTGGCATGAACGGCAATGCCCGTCCTGGCATCTATACATTCTTCGTCGGCACCGGCGAGCCAAGCTGGTTCTATGAAGTGGAGCCGGACTGCGATAACCGCAGCCCAAGATTGCGTCGCTGCGAAGCGCTCTATGGATTCTCTGCCACACCATTGTCAGTCGATGGCGCAGTGATCACCGGCGGACTCGACGGCAGGCTGTTTGTCTTCAATTCAGACACCGGCGAAGTGCTGTTCCAGTATGACACCGCCACTTCCTATGAGACTGTTAATGGTGTTGAGGGCAATGGTGGATCAATCGACAGCCATTCCATCGCGGCAGGTTCAGGCATGGTGTTTGTTGGTTCGGGTTACGGCTCGTTCAGCCAGGTGCCAGGCAACGTATTGCTGGCGTTCCGACCCAGATAACACCCATCACCGGGGCCAGCACCCATAAATGGGGTCAGAGTAAAAATACAGTAGCTGAAAGCGCAGGCGCGCCCCGCTTTTGCGGATTTACGCGCCTGCCTGCAAGCGCTTCAATCTCCGCTTTCAATTGCGCTGACCCCATGAATACGACTCCATGAATGCTGACCCCATTAATGGTTGAGCTATATTGCAGCCGCTCTGAAACAAGCAAAGGATAAGCATGTTCTTCAAAAATATTCGTTTGTATTGTCTTACTGAAGAATTCAAGTACAGCCAGGAAGAACTGGAAACCCAGCTCAGTGATCAAGTGTTCACGCCTTGCAGCAAATTTGACAAATCTCGCCTGGGTTGGGTTAGCCCACTGCAAGACACGCCTGTCGGTGACAATGATGTCAAGGAAGCGCCACCGCTAACTCATGTTATTGGTGACTACATTATGTTGTGTGCGCAAAAACAGGACCGCTTGTTGCCGGCATCAATTGTGCGCCAGGAAACTGCCGAGAAAGTTGCTGAGATCGAACAACGCCAGGCGCGCAAAGTGTATCGCAAGGAACAGCGCGAGATTCAGGATAATGTCTATGCCACCTTGCTGCCGCGGGCCTTCACCAAGAACCAGCAAACCTTTGCATTCCTCTCGCTCAAAGACCGGCTGTTGGTGGTAGATAGTGCCAGCGCACCACGGGCCGAGGAACTGGTGGATCTGCTACGGGATAGCCTGACCTCATTCCCGGTTGGCTTGCCGAACACCCGCACCGCACCAACAGATATCATGACGCGCTGGCTGCGGGATAACAAACTCAGCGACAACTTCAGCCTGCTGGAAGATGTAGTGCTACACAATCCGCTGGATAGCAGCAATGTGGTGCGTTGCGCCAGTCAGGATCTGACCGGTGACGAGATTGCCACGCATCTGGAGGCCGGCAAACAGGTCAAGAGCCTGAGCCTGTCATGGAATAACGTGATTCACGCCATGATCAACGATGATCTTTCTATCAAGCGCCTGCAATTCGAATCCGTAGAGGAAGACCATGCGGGCATGGAAGATGCCACACCAGCGCAGAAATTCGATCAGGATTTCGCCTTGATGACACTGGAACTCAGCGGCTTCTTCGAGTCATTGTTCAAAGCATTCGGCGGACTCGACGAGCCCAGGGCAATGGGGCGCAAGAACGAGGAAGCGTAGGGCCGCATCCGCATTTCATACAGCCTGCAGCCAGGCCTCAGTCGGCTGGCAAAAATAATTGTTCCTGTTTTATTCCGGCGCGCAGCGCTGTGAATCGCTATACTCAGAGTATACAACCATCTGGTTAATACCCATTCAATGTTTTACCTGATTCCTGCTGTATGACTGTAGTCACTACCTCTGATAACAAGCCCCAGCAAGTCACGCAAACCTCTCCTGAAGCTGTGCTGCAACACGTGTTTGGCTTTAGTGAATTTCGCCCGCCGCAGGGTGAGATCATCGATACATTGGTCGGTGGCGGCGATGCCTTGGTGCTCATGCCTACCGGTGGCGGCAAGTCTTTGTGCTATCAAATTCCGGCGCTGGTCCGGCCCGGTTGCGGCGTAGTCATCTCACCGCTGATTGCATTGATGCAGGACCAGGTCAGCGCCATGCAGTTGCTTGGTGTGAATGCGGCGTTCCTCAATTCCACCCTCGGTGCCGGGCAGGTAGCGCAGATTGAGCAACAGCTCAGGAATGGTGAGCTGGACCTGCTGTATATTGCACCGGAACGCTTTACCCAGGCGCGCACCTTGCAAATATTGCAGGAAATCAATATTGCCCTGTTCGCCATCGACGAGGCCCATTGTGTTTCCCAGTGGGGGCACGACTTCCGCGCGGATTATCTGCAACTGAGCCTGCTGCACGAACTGTTTCCCGACGTGCCACGCATTGCGCTCACCGCCACCGCCGATGCCCGCACCCGGCAGGAAATCATCACGCGCCTGCAACTGGAAGCAGCCGGACAGTTCATCGCCGGATTTGACCGACCCAATATCCGCTATCGCATCGCGTTGAAACACAACGCCAAACAACAGTTGCTAAAGTTTCTGCAAAGCGAACATCCCGATGACGCCGGCATTGTGTATTGCCTGTCGCGCAAGAAAACTGAAGACATCGCCGACTGGCTCAACACCCAGGGCTTTACTGCCTACCCCTATCACGCCGGACTCAATAGTGAAGTCCGCGCACAGCACCAGGCCCGCTTCCTGCGCGAGGAAGGTGTCATCATCGTCGCCACCATTGCTTTTGGTATGGGCATCGACAAACCCGACGTGCGCTTTGTTGCGCACCTGGATTTGCCCAAAACCATCGAGTCCTATTACCAGGAGACCGGCCGCGCCGGGCGTGATGGTCTGCCCGCCGATGCCTGGATGATCTATGGCCTGCAGGATGTCATCAAACTGCGCCAGATGATGGAAGGCTCTGCCGGCAGCGAGGAGCACAAGCGCGCCGAACAACACCGACTCAACGCCATGCTGGGCCTGTGTGAAATCACCAGTTGCCGACGCCAGGCGCTACTGGATTATTTCGGTGAGCATCTAGCGCAGGCTTGCGGTAACTGCGATACCTGCCTGGAACCCCCGCAGACCTGGGATGGCACCGAGGCCGCACGCAAGGCACTAAGCGCGGCCTTCCGCACCGATCAGCGCTTCGGCGTCAATCATCTGATCGATGTACTGCGCGGCGCCAACACCGACAAGATATTCCAGTTTGGCCACCAGCACCTGCCGGTGTATGGCTTAGGTGCGGACCTGGACAATAATCAGTGGCGCTCGGTATTCCGCCAGCTGGTAGCGCGCGGGTATATGAGTGTTGACCTGGAAAGGTTCGGCGCACTGCGCCTGGAAGAAAAATGTCGGCCCCTGCTGCGCGGCGAAGAAACCATTGCCATGCGCAAAGACAGCAAGCTTAAAGTCGCCAAACAACAAACCAGGGTACAACTGGCACCGGATATCGATGTTGCGCTGTGGGAAGCGTTGCGGGAGTGTCGCCGGCAGTTCGCCGAAGAAATGGGCGTGCCGCCCTATGTGGTATTTCATGATGCCACGCTGCAGGAAATGTGCCTGAACCTGCCACGCACCATGGAAGCCTTCGGCGCACTGACCGGAGTGGGCGAACGCAAGCTGGAAAAGTATGGGCCGGGATTTTTAAGAGTAATAGAGGATCATCTGAGCTAAGGCTGCAATAGATTCGCAACCGCGCTTTGCAACTGCGCACAGAGGGTGCTGGCCTGCCCATCTGCATAGGGAATTGCAGGTTCATGGCCCCACACTGGCGCTGGCCAGGCATTGTCAGTAGTCCTGCGCACAATGTGATGGATATGTAACTGGGGCACGACATTGCCCAGCGCCGCTACATTCATTTTCTCGCCAGGAAAAAGTTGCATCATAACTTCCGATAACCGGGAAGACTCCCTGATTAATTGTTGCTGGTCTGCAGCTTCGAGTTCATAGATATCTTTTATGTTCGCGCGCATGGGCACAAGGATGCACCAGGGGTAGAGACTATTGTTCATGAGCAGCAATCGACACAGTTCGAGATCCGTCACGTAATAACAGTCAGATTCCAGCCTGGGGTCCAATTCAAATGCGTGCATGTATTTTCCTTCACTAGAATAAAGAACTGTCAGAGATAACTGCCCAACCAGGCCAGAACCACATAGCGCCCGGCCTTGCCGATTGTAACCAGTATCAGGAAAACACTCAGCCTGACCCGCATGATACCGGCGATAAGCGTGAGGGCATCACCACCTATGGGGAGCCAGGCAAACAGCAACGTCCACACCCCGTAGCGCTGGAACCAGTGCTGCGCCCGGTCGATTTGTGCGGCAGAAAAGTAAAACCAGGAACGGTCTTTAAAATGCTGGATGTAGATTCCCAATACCCAGTTCACTACCGCACCCAGCACGTTGCCAACACTGGCCACAACAATCAAACCCAGCGGTGCATATCCAGCCTGCAATAAGCCCAGAAACACCACTTCCGAATAAAACGGCAACATCGTGGCAGCCAGAAAGGCCGAGGCAAACAGCGAGAAATAAGCCATCAGCATCTATTTGCTCACGCCGGTGATCCAGCGAAACAGTTTTAGCTGGCTGGGCAAATAAAACAAATATTCCGGATGCCACTGCACGCCGATAATATCCCTACCCTGTGTATGCTCAACCGATTGGGCGATGTCGTCCAGGTCACGTCCAACAATTGCCAGTCCTTCTCCCGGCCTGTCGATTGCCTGGTGGTGCAAACTGTTAACACGCAACTTCGATCGCCCCATTATGCGCTCCACCAAGCTTTCTGGTTGTAAAAATACCTGCTTGGTTGGCAGTAAACCTGGACGGTTATACGTGTGCACGCGAAGCTGGCGCAGGTCCTGATGCAATGAACCACCCAGCACGACATTAATTAATTGCGCGCCGCGGCAAATACCGAGCAAAGGGATACGCTTGTCCAACGCGCTTCTTATCCAGTCCATTTCCAGCGCATCCCGCTCATGGTCAATTCTGGCACCGGGTGAATGTTCGCCGCCATAGTGCTCCGGATTAATGTCATCGCCACCACTGACAATCAGTCCGTCCAGTTCATCCAGCAGAGGCTTGTTATGGCGAACACTGATGCGAACAGGTTTGGCGCCTGTCAAACGCAGTGCGAGGCTCACGCACCACCAACTTGGCGCAAACCTGCGACTGTTACCGGTGACACCAATTACTGCGCGGCGAGCCATTCATCCACCTTCTCACACCAGCCATCATCCAGCAGCGCAGGCTTGCCACCCTCTTCGGTTAAAGCATGCGATACCAGTTGCTCCAGTAATTCCCGGTTGTCCGCCAGTCTTTCCACCGCACACCAGATATCCCACGGCTCAGCCAGCGACCACTCCGGATTATCCACCCGGCAATCCGGCAGGCGATAATGTAGTGCCGGGCGCGGCTTGATGCGATCATCATCGATTGTTTCACGCACCCGGGCTTCGTTGATATGTGCCAGCAGCGGCAGCAGATCCAGTGCGCGATTGCGGGTGGCATTGTGCTCAAGATAATCCGCGAAAATGTCAGTCAATTCAGGTTTGTTGCGCCGTAAGACCTGCAACAGATATGCCTCAGGGAAGGGATCGATGTACGTGGTAATCCGCCGGCTGAAATCAACTTCACTTTTTTGCAGCAACCAGTCCTGCAACAACACATAGGCTTTCAGATAGCGATCCAGTGTCGCGGCTTCGCAATCTGGCAATTCGATATTGATGTGCAAGCCAAAGGCATAAATCCAGGATTGCTCGGTGCCCTTTGCCTTCGCCGCCCGCAATGCATCTACCAGCTTATCCAGATCCTGCAATTGCCCGGGCAACAGCGGCGGGCAAACAATCTCGACGGGGACTATCATGGTTGCCGATTCACTCAGTGCCTGGGTCAGGAATTCGGGAACGTCTTCGTTGTCTGACAGCTTTTTCAGCCCATCCCAATCAACCTCGACGTTGAACTTGCCAAGCGCGTCGACCTCTACACTTTGCTCGGCAGCGCTGACTGCCTCCGCCTTACCATCGAGAGACTCTGCAGCAACCTGCGTGGCAGCTTCCAGGGACAGCCCCGCGAATTCCAGTTCGATGCCCACCCTGCGGGGTTTACCATCGGACTTATCCGGGGTGGGTGGAGCGTAGTGGTGGGCATCAGATGCTGTCATTAAGGTTCCAGTAGTTGTGTTATCAGATATAGGGGTCAGAGTAAAAAAACAGTACTGTATTTTTACTCTGACCCCTTTTTGTCCAACAGAGAGAACACCCCTTCTTCTTCCAGAATCCTCACACCCAGTCTCTGGTTTGAGACACCCGGCCGCAACTTGTAATCAAAGGTGAGTTTGTCGCGGCCGTCCTGTGCCTCGAAGTGGTGGCGCACGATTTGTTCCGCGCCATCGAGTTGCTCATCCAGCTCAATCAGGTGTGAGGAAAACAGGAACAGGCAGCCTTCCTTTTTGGTAAAGCGTTTCAGCACGGCCAGCGAGGCATCGAAGGCATCTTTCACATTGGTGCCTTTGAAAGGCTCGTCCATTACCGCCACCACGCTGTGGCCTTCAGAAATAGATTCCGCCACCGCGCGCACACGCAAGGCCTCTGCGCGAAAGTAGCTGATGCCGGCGTGCAGATCATCGCTCAAGGAAATGGAACTGTAGAGTCGCTCCACCGGCACAAAACCAAAACGCTCTGCCGGTACACCCATGCCGAGATGACCAAGATACAAGGCGATACCCACCGCGCGCAGGTAAGTGGTTTTACCAGCCATGTTGGGGCCAGTTAAAAACAATACCCGCTGCTGTTGATTCAGCTCGACCGCATTGGGAATCGCATCTTCAAGAAATGGGTGCACCAGCCCTTCGGCTTCGATGCGGATGTCACCCTGCAACAGTTCGGGAATCACAAAGCCGTGGTTCGTTGTGGCATCGGCGAGAGACACCAGCGCATCAATCTCGTAGAGCAATTGAAGAAAGCGCAGGATGACTTCCCGGCCCTGCTGGCGAAACACCTGGTCCAGGCGAAAGGTCTGGCGCGGTGATGTGCCTGTTACCCGCTCTTCCGGCACTTCACCCACCCAGGGATGACAAAGCAATTCCTTTAATTCAGAAAGTAGCGGTAACAATTCTCCGCGCGCATCTTTCAAGTCAGGCTGAGCCACGAATTCACGCAAGCCGCGAATCACACTGGAGGTGTACTGCACACCGCGCACCATGCTGCGGTAATGCCGGTCATGATTGAAATAGATATTGATAGCTTTAAGTGCGAACTCTATGCGCGTCTTGCTAATGTCGACCCCCAGCAATACTTCACGCAGATAAGCTTCCACATTCTGGGTGATATACACCGGCAGGTTTTCAAACAGCTCGCGATTATTGCAGATGAACGCGATTGACTCCTGCGTGCTGCGAATCGATTTCGCTTCACACCAGGGTAACTCCATGCGCTTGCGCAGCAACTTGGAACCCCCTCGCGTGCGGGTGAAGTTGCAGTAGTCATACAGGCTCTTGCCGCCACTTTCGGTGTCGAAGATTTCCAGGTCTTTCTGGGTATCGAAATCGAGGATCAGCCCGATATAGCCCTCGCGCAGCTTATCGAGCGGCTGGGTTTCCTTGTCCACGGCAAGCGAACGCCGACCGAGGTTGGTCTTGCGGCTTGATTCTTTGGCGGTGGGGAGGCCGGCGAGGCGCATACAGGAATCTCTGATCCGTCTTTATAACTGCTTACGCCTATTTAAACATATCAAACTGCTTTATTTTTAACTCTGGCTCCATTTCTTCTTTCTTTACCAGGCAACTGTTTTTCCGTCCCAATCCAGAAAATTGAGCGCCGGTTCCACCGGCAGGGAGTCAACAATGGCCAGTAGTCGCTCTGCCACAAAGTCTGGCGCAAAGATTTTATCCTCAGGAATCCCTCGACGATACGGTGCGGAAAGATCAGTGTCTGTAGTACCAGGTTGGAAAGCAAGGAAGCGGGTATTTTTCGCGGAGCGCCGGTATTCGATAGCAACTGTCTTGAGCAGCATATTCAGCGCGGCCTTGGAGGCCCGGTAGGAATACCAGCCACCAGCCTGGTTATCGTCAATGCTGCCTACTCGCGCGCTGAATACCGTGACGACATTATCGCCTTTCCGCGAAAGCACTGGCATCAGGTGTTTGAGCCAGAGTATTGGGATAAACGCGTTCACATTGAAAACGGCACCGAGCGACTCATAATTCACAGACGCAAGGCGCTTCTCCGGCGCAATATTGCCCTGGTGCAGAATTCCATTACAAATGAACAGGCGGTCGATGTTAAAAGACTTGTTGCTTAAATCATCGGCGATGCCGGCCATGGATTCTTCAGTGTTATCCGATTGCCGCCAATGCAATCGTGGATCTGGCACTAACCAGTCATGGTCTCTCTGTGCAGAGCGACTGATAGCAATCACGTGACGCGCTGGATCTGCTTCCAGCAGTTTCGCGATCAACGCCCGGGCAATACCGCCACCAGCACCGACGACTACCGTCGCTTCGACTGCTTTTTCATTCATCGGCGGCGAGGTGAGCAAACATCAGCAATCGTATTGCAGCGTTCGCAGCGTTTTTCACCAGTAAGCAGGTAGGAAATAGTGTAGCGATTGCGTGCGAACACACGATAGGCAATATCTGCAAACCAGCGAATCACTGGCCAGCGCAACACCACCAGCCAATGTTTCCTGTCGACTGCCCGCCATGCGTGGTACGTCACGTCCAATCCATAAAACATTGACCCATCGGCGTACTCCGCATGCAGATACCGGTCAGCTGCACTTATATCGATATGAGGATAGTGCGTTGCAAAGCTCTCATCGTAAATATCTGCAAAGCGCAATCTGCTTTCCGTATCCAGTGATTTGAGCTGACGCATCTCGGCAGCACACAACGGGCAAGTGCCATCAAAGAAAAGCGTCAATGGATAATTTTTTGTACTCATGAAATTAAATACCACACCAGTAAATGGGCCAACACCACGATTGCGGTCAGTGTGATGCGCAAATTTAAATAGCTATTCCTGCTTTCAGTGTCAGTGCCCGCGGACAGGAGGCCGGCGAAGCGCAGTTCCAGCAGCAAGTTAATAACGAATCCGATAGATAGCCCAACGACAGCGGCCTCCTGTCTCACATGACCAAGCAACAGGCTGCCCCAGGCAAGCAATGCAATCAGGTTGCTGGCAATCAACAGCAAAACGATGCAAGACGATTCTTGCAAGACCAGCACTCTGCCCCACAAGGTTCCCCCCAGAAAGGCCAGAATTACCGTGCTGTAACTGAGAAAAAGCGTGACGGCATCACTTGCATTCAACAGGCTGCCGGATAACAGGAGATAAATGGCCAGCAAGAATGGCAGCAGGCCAGCGTAGCCTAATCCATTGATAAAAAACTGCTTGTTCAGACCCGTTTCCATCATCACAGGTCTCTAGATACGTGGTCATGGTCGCGATGGATTACTCTGGGAGGCGAAACTATAAACCCGGTGAAAACATCCTTTTTTCACTCTGGCTTCTTTAAATTAAGAGGTGACGGATTTATATTGCGGCTCAAAAATAAATCTTTCCCCTTTTAACTGGTCCAGGCGGCGTTTTGCCTGGCTTCCCAGAGATCATACTCGGCTTGCATTCTTACCCACATCTCGGCGCTGGTACCCAATTGTTTTTCCAGCACGATAGCAAAGGAAGGAGAAATACCGCGTTTGCCATTCACAATCTCATTGATCTTGCGCGATGCACAACCACAACGTCGTGCCAGTGCCGACTGGTTTAATCCCATCTCGGCCATATAGACTTCAGCCAATACCTGACCGGGATGCATTGGGGCAGGATTGGTAATCATAGTTAACCTCTGTGATTCTCTCAGTGATGATTCTCAATTTTAAATTAAAAGGAGGCGGATTTATTATTCGGCTCAATAATGAAATTGTCCCCTATTAAACTGAGAATCTGACACCACGTTATCAAATAATTAGCACCTGCTTTTTCGTAGCTAATTTTCGCTCTTGAATCTCCATTCTGCTAATTGCTGATCCACACGGAGTCGCGTGCGTTGCAAAAGCATAGCTTCGAAGACATTTGCGAAAGACAGCTTTCCCTCTTTGACTTCAGTTCGACGATGACGGCGGTTTCATGTTTATCCGCGTTTTGACCGCTAAGAATGAAATCCACACGCTTGCTGGTAAGGGGAATGGTGTATTCAATCGCAACACCGGCGTTACCGGGAATCTTGTCGCCCTGCAGGACCTTGTACATGTACTGCATGGAATTGCGCCAAGACTCAATCTCACTCTTCCCGACAGCAATGCCTGCTTTGCGTTTCAACTCGGCCAGGATTTGATGATGAATCTGGTTTAACTCCACATCATCGAGGAAATCCTGTTTGCTGGCGGAGTAGACGATCATTAGCGAGTCAGTATTCGTTGTATTTTTTTGAACTGCCGCGGACTTGCGATGCAGGGTATTTTTCGCCGTTTTTCTTTAGCTTGTTATTGGCGGCAACCAGCAGATCTATTCCAAGCACATCGGAGAGCCTAAGCAGGTAGAGAAAGACGTCGGCCAGCTCTTCCTCAACCTGATTCAGCTTATCCTTATCAAGTGCTTCGGACTGGGCCTCGGTCAGCCACTGGAACTGCTCCAGCAACTCGGCCGCTTCTACTGCAAGGGCCATGGACAGATTCTTGGGGGAGTGAAACTGATTCCAGTCCCGCTCTTCCGCAAAATTATTCAGTCTCGCAATCAACTCATTGATATTGCTCAAGCTGTGATCCTTTTAATAAATGGGAAAAATCACTAATTTCACTAAAAACTCGTATCCCAAATTCATCTATAGAAATCATTATGTATTTAAGGACGCTCTATTGATCCAACTCATCCGCAATAACCTCCAGATAAGCACTCTCCAACCTCTCAATCGCCCTCACATACCCCATCGGGTCCACAAAGGTCTCCGGATCATAGGCCTGCCCCGGCTGGTATTTGTCATGCATGTTGTACTGGCTGTTATGGGCTGACACCCACACGTCGATATCGAGTTGCTTCTGTGCGTTGTAGGTGGTGGCAAAGTCCACCGCCACGCCTTCGTAGGTGGGGTCTACCACGATGCGCTTGCCGCCGTTGATGGTGCCCATGTTGACGATGCCCACGTTATAGTCGCGGCCATTTTCATTCACGGTGAAGGTGTAGCTGGAGCTGCCTTCGGTGTGGCCCGGGTGTTCGTGCACAGTGATGACCAGATCGCCGAGGGTGATGACATCGCCCTGGCGGATGATGCGGTCTACTTCTACTGGCTCGAAACTCTCTCTGCCGCCAAAGTGGGCATCGCTGAAACCGCCGTCTTCCAGTACGCGCGCATCTTCCGGTGTGGCATACACTTCGGCGCCGGTGATCTGCTTGATCTCGGCCATGGCCGCGGTGTGATCCCAGTGGGCCTGCATGGTGAGCAGGATGCGTACGTCTTCCAGTTCAAAACCCAGAGACTCGATGTTGTTTCTGATGTGTTCGGTGGAATCGGCCAGGCCGGTGTTGATGAGGATATGGCCCTCTTCGGAAGTAATCAGAAAGACGCTGAGATCCAGCATGCCCACTGCGTAGAGTGGCCCGATGACGCGAAACGCTGGAAATGGCGTGACCCAGCCTTCCGGTGGATCGTTCTGGGCGCTGGCCTGTTGCGAGGCCAGTGGGCTGAGTGCAAGGCTGAGCCCTATAAAAGTAGCAAGAACCAGACTGCGGAATGGGCGGTGATAGTGGAGTGACATGGCGAGCCCTCTTTTTCTTATTGTTCAGATTTTACGGCCAGACATCAGGACGGATGGATTAGCCGGAACCTCTGAATCTACCTGCTTGACGGTGACAGCGCAATGGACTTGACGGGTGCTTGACGCGGTATGCCCTATTTATAGGCGGATGGGGGTTTGTTCGCGTAATCCCGTCACTGTATAAAGACGTTCTGTGGTAAAAATGCACCCAGTAAATGGCAGTCTGACTGGTCGCAGGCTCCACCGAATCAGCTTTGAATTGTAATAATCTGAGACTCCAAAACCTCGGAGTCAGACAAAGAGAAGGATGTTGATATGTCTCTACACAAATTAATTCCAGGCCTGGCAATGAACCTGTGCCTGTGCCTGACGGTTTCCGGGGCTTTCGCCGAGACTACCCGCGATGTGGTGTACGGCCACAAAGACGGCATGGCACTGGTGATGGATGTTTATCAACCGGACGCCAATGCCAATGGTGCGGGCGTGGTGTATTCAATCAGTGGTGGCTGGATGAGCAGCGTGGGTATGCAACGCGCTTATGAATCCATGTTCATGCCCCTGGTGGATGCCGGCTACACCATATTCGCTGTGCGCCACGGCAGCAGTCCGCGTTATCACGTGCCCGATGCCTGGAGCGATGTATCCCAGGCCTTCCAGTTTATTGGCGAGCATGCGACACAGTGGGATGTTGATGCGGATCGCCTCGGGGTTTCCGGCATCAGCGCTGGTGGGCACCTTTCTTTGATGCTGGGTTTGTATGCGGATGAGAACACCGCCCATCGCCCAGCCGCAGTCGTGGCCTATATGCCGCCCGTGGATATTCGCGGCATGACCGGCCCCAACGACAGCTTCCCGGCTTTGAATTTTGACCCTGCCCTGGCCCCAAAGATTTCGCCGATTGACTATGTCAGTGCCGACGATCCGCCCACCCTGTTGGTCCATGGTGATGCCGATGAACTGGTGCCAATTGCCAACAGCGAGCGCATGCATGCAGCACTTCAGGAAGCGGGTGTGAAATCCGAGCTCATGGTGGTGCCGGGTGCACCCCACGGGCTGTTTACCGGCCAGGATGCGGTTAAGGTAGGTGATGCTTTGCGCGGCTGGTTCGACGCCAACCTTTAACCTATTGGTTTAAATTACCCATACGAAAGGGGCAGACTTGCTTCCTGATTTTTTCAGGCAACAGGTCTGCCCTTTGCGTTAACGGGATCTTATCAAGCGGCTTCTTCAGCCACCTCTGCCAGCACCACCACACCGCGACACAGCACCACACCGATCACCGCGGCTACTGCACCAATGGGCAGTAATGTTGCCTGCCCGATATTCAGGCCAATAACTTCTGTGGTGGGCAACGCAATCAAACCACCGCCGATGACCATCAGCAGCCGACCAAACATGGCCACTGGTCCTTTGGCCGCCAACATACCCACACCAATCAGGTAATGCTGCAAGGCAGCGGCGATGAGCACGATGCCCACCATGACCTTGAGGGTGGCGAACAGTGTCTGGCCCCAGCTACCTTCCATGATCAGCGCCGGTTCCAGCACGAAGAAGAACGGGATGAAATAAATAATGCTGCCCAGCCGCATGGCCTTGAAGCCAGTGTTAAGCGCCGAAGCGCCGGCGATGCTGGCAGCGGCGAACGCGCCCAGCGCCACGGGCGGGGTAATAAAAGACAACATGCCCCAGTACAGAATAAACAGGTGCACACTCATGGGATCCAGCCCGCCCTGAATCAAGGCTGGCGCCAGGATGATGGCGAGGAACACATAGGCGGCAGTCACAGTCATGCCGATGCCCAGCAGGAAACTGCTGAACGCGCCCATCAATAACAACAGCAGTGTGGAATCGCCGGCGATGTATAACAGGTCGTTAACCAGTGTGCCGGAAAGACCCGTCACCGACAGTGCGCCGACAATAAGACCGACACCGGCCATGATGGTAAGCAGTTCCATCAGCAGTTTGCCGGTGGCGACCAGGAAAGTACCAAGTTGCTTGATACCCCAGCGATGGACCCTGGAGAACTGATTGAGCACCAGCAACATGGCGGTGGCGACAAAGGGTGCAACTGCTTCGCGCTGCAGATACACCAGCAGGAAGATCAACACCATAAACGCGGCGATATAGAACCAGCCTTCTTTCATGGTCGCGGCCAGGCTGGGCAGTTCGTCTTTTGGCGTGCCTTCCAGACCCTTGCGCGCGGCATAGGCGTCTATCTGAATGAACAGTCCAAAAAAGTAAAGAAACGCGGGTATGGCAGCGGCCAGTGCCACAGTGGTATAGGGCACATTGAGAAATGTGGCCATGACGAATGCAGTGGAGCCCATGATCGGTGGCAACAACACCCCACCAGTGGAGGCGCAGGCCTCGATGCCGCCAGCATATTCTTTTTCCATGCCGGACTTGCGCATGGCGGGAATGGTCATCTGGCCAGTCGTGAGCACGTTGGTGATCACGCTGCCACTCATGGAACCCATCAGACCGCTGGAAACGATGGCCACCTTGGCCGAGCCGCCACGCACATGGCCGAACAGGGCGAAGGCGAGATCAATAAAGAAGCGGCCACCGCCGGTTTGTTGCAAGGCAATGCCGAAGATTAAAAATCCGATGACCAGCTCGGCGAAGGCACGGAACGGCAGACCCAACACGCTCTCGATGCTCATCACGTGATAGGACGCTGTTTGGGCTGGCGATGAGGCCATACCCGAGATCGGCCCGGGCAAACTTTCGGCGAAGATCGGATAGAGCGAGAACACCAGCACTAGGAAGAACAGCACCCAGCCACCGCTGCGCCGCACCGCTTCCATGATCAGCACCCACAGCACATAACTCACCCACACCGCATAAGTCGGCGCGGAGAACTCCCAGCCAAAATCGAGCATGGTTTCGGCATTGATAAAGAAGAACACGCAGGTACCAAATGCTGCCAGCGCCAGCACACTATCAAGCCAGATGCTTTTGGCATTGTTAAAGGAAGGATTGAGCAGAAAACACAGGGGCAACAACAAGCCCATGAGTGAATAGTAGTAGTGATTTTGAACGGTGATGACAAAATCGAGCAGCGGTGTGCCGCCAAACAGGCGAAGCGCATCCATGGCCAGAAAGGCGCTACCAACGGCGGCGATGCCTGTCAGCCAACGCAGTGTTGTTGGCGGTTCTCGTTGATTAATTGCCACTCGCTAGCGCCAGACCGGATCGAAACCGGCATCCTCCAACCGCTGGGCGCGTAGGTTGGTCCACGCTGCAGCAAACTCATCGCGGTCGCGAATATTGCGCGCGGACATTTCCGCCCAGGCTGTGGCGAGCACTTCCTGTCTTTCGATCAGCCGCTGGTTGTGGGCGTCGATCTCGTCGGTCCACACACCCACTTCGCGCCAGTAGGCCACGGCCCCCTCGTGATAGGGCACCACCCAGTCGAACACCTGACGCTCGACTGCCCAGCCGATGGCACCGGGGTCGGAATCCTTGAAGTCGTCGTAGTTTTCATTGATCGCGCGGGTCAATGAATAGGTGAGGTCACTGTCTTGTGAAGCCAGCGTGGTTAGCAATGGATATGGATACGTGCCGGCCTCGTGGGGATTGTCATCGCTGATATTGGCGCCGCGGGTGGCCATATGTTTGGTGAAATAAGGGCCGATAGCCTGCAGGCGCTGCCAGCATTCGGCATCGTCATGAGGTGCCGGCAACCAGTGAATGCCACGGGGTGATGCCTCGAGACGGAACGGCGGGCCCGATACGGTGGTGCCAAATGCCACATCTACATCGCCATTGATCAAACCATTCCACTTGGCGTCGTAACCGGGGAAGTCCACACGCACGACGTCGTCCCAGGTGAGTCCGCCACAAGCCAGGTAGGCCTCCATGGAAATATTCAGCGCTGGTGCCGCGCGCACATAGGGTACGCGGCGGCCACGCAGACCAGCGAATGTAGTCACACCAGTATCGGCGGCCACCGCCACGCCCTGGTTGCTGAGACCATTGGAAGACATTAACAGGCGCAGCGGCTGCGGCCCCCATTCTTCGTTGGCAAACTGGAACATGCCCTCCTGGGCCAGATAGGTGGCTACCCCGTTGGCGGTAAAATCGACACGCCCACTCTTCAGGGGCAGCAGGCGCGACACATCGTTCTGGCCCGGAATCACCCGCAGGGTCATGTTGTAGCGCTCGCGCAGCATGGCACCGATAGCCACGGCCTGGTTGTAGCCGGTGGTGCCGAGGTTATAGGCGGTCCACGCCATCTGGCGCGGCAGTTGCGGCTCGCTGGGTTGGGCCAGCGCCGTGCCGGATACGCTGAGGGTGAGCAGCAGCGCGAGGGCTATAATCGGGTTTTTCGGCTGGGTGAATCTGGAAAAAGCTAGGGTTTTCAGGTGCTTCAACAACACTCTTATTCTCCTGAAAGGATTGGGGTTGTGCTTATCAAAAAATAATAACAGGAAAGCTCGGCGCCTCACCATGTATTTACATAAATAGGGGGACAGGCAGAACACTATAAAAGACGGAAGCAGCACAGGCTGGCGCCAGATGCGGATTCTGGCCTCATTCGTGCATCAGTTTATGGTTCAATAGTAGCTATCTGTATCACCCGGAATAATGCACTGAGAATCGTCACACAGGAGTCGCATCACCCCATGAATAGCCTGCCCTCACCCATCACCGAGCTGCGCAAACTGCTTTTGCGCGCTGCAATTATTGTTACATGTGTTTTGAGTTTTGCCACTACGCAGGCACAGGAACTGCCATCCATCGACGACACGGTGGCCGATGCCTCAGCCATGGATGGCTACTTCAATATGTACTGGGATGAAAACAGCGGCAAGTTCTACTGGGAAATCGACAAACTGGAAACCGAATTTCTCTACCAGGTATCCATGGGTTCGGGGCTGGGCTCCAACCCCATCGGGATTGACCGCGGTCAATTGCGTGGCACTTATGTACTGCGAGCAGAACGTGTAGGGGCACGGGTGCTACTGTTAGAACCTAACTATCGTTACCGGGCAACGAGTGACAACCCGCTGGAAGTACAGGCAGTGGAAGATGCTTTTGCACCGTCGGTGATCTGGGGGTTCGATATTGTTGCCGTGGATGGCGATAGCGTGTTGGTGGACGCTACCGATTTCTTCCTGCGCGACGCGCGTGATGTAGTAGGCCAGATTGCGGCGCGAGGCCAGGGTACGTTCGCGCTGGATAAATCCCGCAGCGCCATCTATCTGGATAATACCAATGCCTACCCTGAGAACGTGGAAGTCGAAGCCATGCTGACTTTCACCAGCAGAAACCCTGGCAACCTGGTTAACGCGGTGGCTGCCACTGGCAATTCCATTACGCTGCGCCAGCATCACTCGATTGTGCAACTGCCGGATGATAATTACAGGATTCGCATCGCCGACCCGCGGCTGGGTACCAACGGGCCAACGATTCAGGATTTCGGTACCGACATCGACACCGACATGCAAACCCGTTTAGTTGCCCGCCATCGTCTGGAGAAGGCCAACCCCGACGCGGCCCGCTCCGAGGCCATTGAACCTATCATTTATTATGTGGATTCCGGCACACCGGAGCCCATCAAGAGTGCGCTGATTGAAGGCGCTGCCTGGTGGAACCAGGCCTTTGAAGCCGCCGGGTTTATCAACGCCTTTCAGGTGATGGAATTGCCGGCCGGCGCCGATGCCCAGGACGTGCGCTACAACATGATTCACTGGACCCATCGCCGCACGCGTGGATACTCCTATGGGGGCTCGGTAATGGACCCACGCACGGGCGAAATCATCAAGGGTAATGTGAACCTGGGCAGCCTGCGCCTGCGGCAGGATTACATGATGGGCCAGGCTCTGGTGCCGGCCTTCGACTACCTGGGCGAAGTGGCAGGAGATACGTCGAAATCCGTCAACATGGCACTGGAAAGAGTGCGCCAACTGTCGGCCCATGAGGTTGGCCACACCATTGGCTTTCCCCACAACTATATTGCCAGCGCCTATGGCCGCGAGAGTGTCATGGACTACCCGGCGCCACTGGTGGAGATTACCGAAGACGGCGAGATCGATTTATCCAATGCCTATCTGCAACGCATTGGTGAATATGACAAGCTGAATGTGCGTTATGCCTACGAACAATTTCCTGAAGGCGCGGATGAAGCGGCTGAGCTGGCCGCCATCGTGCAGGAAAGTCTGGACCGGGGCCTGTTATTCATGGCCCACAATAACAACAACTTTGTCGGCGCCGGCCATCAATTCGCTGGCGTGTGGGATAACGGCGCCAACCTGGTGGATCACCTGAAGCACGAGATCGAAGTGCGGCGCATTGGCCTGGAGAATTTTGGCGAGACGGTGATTTCTGCAGGCGACCCACTGTCCACTCTGGAATATGTATTACTGCCTTTATATATGCACCACCGCTTTCAACTGAACTCGGCGGCGCAAAGTATCGGCGGTGCGAACTATACCTATGCCGTACGCGGTGATGGCCAGGTGCCGTTCACCATCATCGATGGCGAGGAGCAGCGCGATGCACTGGAGACAGTGCTGTCTACACTCACGCCCGAGTTCCTGGCCCTGCCCCCTGCTATTCTCGAGATACTGCCGCCGGCGGCTTATCGCTATAACCGCGGCGAGCCTTTCCCCGGCCGCACCGGTTTATTGTTGGATCCACTGGGCGCGGCCGAAGGTTCAGTCACGCTTACGGTGGAATCCATTCTGAACCCACAACGCATGGCCAGATTAGTGGCCTACGGCAGCATGGGCGACTATCCGGATCTGGAAGAAGTGATTGATCGGCTGTTGGCGGTTACCTGGGGTGTGGACATGCCCGACAATGACTACCACACGCAGATCATGCATGTGGTCCAGCGCTCTACCATTAATGAAATGATGCGCCAGGCATCCGGGCCAGATAACGCCGGTGAGGTAAAAGCCGTGCTGGCCCATCGACTAGATCGGTTGGCCGGAGAACTGGAAGACCTGCGTAACCCCAGCGCTCATCAGGCCACGGCTGCGGCCGACATTCGTCGCTGGCAGGTAAACCCGGAAGCGGCACAGCCCGCGCCAGCACTGCGTATGCCGCCGGGCGATCCGATCTAAAGCAAATGTTCAGACAGCCAAAAGCAAAGGGGCGGAAAGTTTTTAGCCTTCCGCCCCTTTATCTATCTGATAAATTGGAATCCGTATCTTACGCAGTTACTAATATCCGCGCCGGTAACGCCTGACACTGCCTTTGTAGTTTTCCGGGTTGGTAAACGGCGCAATCACTTCCAGCATTTCTTCGGCATATTCCAGCTCCGCCATACGGCGCGTGAATTCATTGCCATAGCCACGTTTGGCATCGGCCAGAATGATCTCGCATTTGGGTTTGGCGTAATACTCGATGAACTTCACCAGGTTTTCCGAATGATTGGGCTCGAACATCACATCGCTGGCGATGATGATGTCGAACAGGCCAAACTTCTCGTGAGGTTCGTCTTCCCAGCCGGTGCGCAGGAAAGGGATGCGCGAGTCGCCGTTGAGGTCGGTGTTGTAGTTCAGATGTTTTTGCGCACTGGGATGGATGTCAGTGGCGGAGATGTCAGCCTGGCGTTTGTTCAACACCAGACTGGCAAGACCGACGCCGCAGCCTACTTCGAGGATGCGGCGACTGTCGATGTCATACGCGGCCATGAGCTGCGCCAGCACTTCGCCAGCCTGCCAGACAACTCCAAAGAGTGGCCAGCTTGCTGGTGATACACCCATTGCTTCCGCTTTCTGGTCGATGTCTTCGAACTGGTTGCGGTCGCGCAGGGTGCGAAAGTGTATATCAAATTCACCGATTTCCTGTGTGTGGAATCGGTAACGCAGCGTTGACTCTCGTTGCGAGGATTTTGGCGATTTCCGCCCTGGACTAATAGTATTCCCCGAGGTCTTCGATCTGACGCTTGATCAGCCGTTCGATGCCTTTCAACTGCTTGCGCTCGTCCTTGCTCACCAGGGAAATCGCTTTACCACTGGCGCCGGCTCGACCGGTACGACCAATGCGGTGCACATAGTCTTCGGCCACATGTGGCAGATCAAAGTTGATTACCAGGGCCAGCAGTTCTATATCGATACCGCGCGCAGCGATATCGGTGGCAACCAGCACCTGTACCTTGTTGTCCTTGAAATCCTGCAGGGCTTTGGTGCGCTGCGACTGGCTGCGATTACCATGAATTGCCAGTGCCCGGATGTTGTCCTTGGTCAGGCGCTTCACCAGTTTATTGGCACCGTGTTTGGTACGGGAAAATACCAATACCTGATCAGAAGTTTCGTGTACGAGTTCGCACAGCAGGTCTGCTTTCAGGTGTTGCTCTACCCTCCACATGCCCTGTGAAATAGATTCCACAGTAGAGTTACGAGGTGCCACGTCTATTTCTGTAGGATTACGACAGATGGTGTTGGCCAACTGACGAATTTCTTTGGAAAACGTTGCAGAGAACATCAGGTTCTGTCGCTTGGCTGGAATCAGTGCAAGGATCTTGCGGATGTCACGAATAAAACCCATGTCCAGCATGCGGTCGGCTTCGTCGAGCACCAGCAGTTCGATGTCGTTAAATTGCACTGCGCCTTGTTGATGTAAATCCAGCAAGCGGCCGGGTGTGGCTACCAGCAGATCAACACCGCGTTTAAGAGCGCGCAGTTGTGGATTGATATTCACGCCGCCGAATACCACGGCAGAATTCAGATCTTCATATTTACCATAGGTAGTGATGCTCTCGTGTACCTGGGCCGCCAGTTCGCGGGTCGGTGTAAGAATGAGTGCACGCACACTGCCAGGACGAGTCCGGGTATGTGGCCCGAGTTTCTGCAGGGCAGGTAAAACAAAGCCGGCGGTTTTGCCGGTACCAGTCTGGGCTGCCGCCATGACGTCGCCGCCACTTAAAATGGCAGGAATGGCCTGGGCCTGGATAGGTGTTGGAATGGTATAGCCTGTGTGCGCAACCGCGCGCAACAGGGAGTCGGTTAAACCGAGTGTTGCAAATGTCATAAAATTCTCATCTCGCCTTAAGGCGAACTACTTGTATTAATGTCGTCACAACCAAGCACGCCGCGCCAACGGAATGTTCAGCAGTAAACGTCTGTGTGTGGTTGCCGGTAATTGTGACTAAGACAACACCGGGTGCCCGGGTGTGCAGTCAATATGGAGTCGGGGCGTTAGAAGAGGCGTCGTGGATCTCATAACCCGTACTCATACAGGGAGTTTCCAGACGATCAAAAGGACCAGAGGACCGTAGGGAGTGCACGTTATGCCAGCTATAGGCGATAACGGGGCGCACTTTAACACGGGAAGCACAGGAAAGTTAGTTTTATTTAATGTTGTCAGTGCCTTGAGTCAGGAACCGCGTGAGGATTCTGGTGAGGGTTATGGTAAGGGTTCAAACAAGAAAATTGGTCAATTGCTCGTAAACCAGACCAAACTCCAGCACGCGCTTGTCATCCCCATAGCGCCCCATCACCTGCATGCCCATGGGCCTGCCCCCGGCATCGAAGCCCACCGGCACATTGATAATTGGCAGGCCACCGAGGCTGCCCAGTATCACCACTTCCATCCAGCGATGGTAGGTATCCATGGGACGGGCGCCGATGTATCTGGGCCAGTGCACGTTTTTCGAAAAAGGAAAAACCTGCGCGGTGGGTAGTACCAGAAAATCATAGTCACCAAATAATCTGTCGAGCTCTGCGATCCAGCGCTGGCGGATATTCTCGGCCCGTTCGATGTCGCTCGCGGTAAAGGACAGGCCCTGTTCAATCTCCCAGATTAATTCCGGTTTCAACTGGCGGCGGGTTGCCGGATCTTCATAGGCCTGACGCATGCTCACGCGGCCGGCATGGCGCAATGTTGTCCAGCAATACCACAACTCGTCGAAATCAAACCGAGGTACCAGGTCTTCCACATTAGCGCCAGCCGAAGACACGGTGCGCAACGCGGATTCGCACAGCGGCAGGATACCTGACTCGATGGCCAGGTAAGCGTCAAGGTCACCCAGCCAGGCCACTTTGAGGCCTTCCAACTCTAATGGCGTAAACGGTCCGTCTATTGGACGTGGCGCCATGGTGTTCAGCAATTCGATGGTGTCTGCCGTATTGCGACCCATAGGGCCGCCGGTAGATAAAGGGATGGATGTGGGTGGCGTGGCATTCTGCGAGCCGGCCGTAGGGCGAAAACCAATGACATTATTAAAAGCACCGGGGTTACGTAATGAACCCATCATGTCACTGCCATCGGCTACCGGCAGCATATGGGTGCCAAGGCCCGATGCTGCGCCACCGCTACTGCCACCGGCTGTGAGAGCGGGATTACAGGCACTGCCGGTGGGGCCAAATACAGGATTATAGGTTTGTGAGCCCAGGCCATTTTCCGGCGTGTTGGTTTTACCGATGAAGATCGCGCCGCTGGCGCGCAGCCGCGCGACAAAGGCGGAATCACTATCGGCGATGCGATCGGCAAACCGCGGTGAACCGCTGGTATGAATCAGGCCACGCACAGCGGAAAGATCTTTAACGGCATGAGGCATCCCGTGCATCCAGCCGCGATAATTGCCCTGCGCCAGATCCGCATCAGCTGCTCTGGCCTGTGTCATGAGGGTATCGTCCTCCACCAGCCCGACGATGGCATTATAGGTGGGATTGGTCTGGTGTATATGTGACAGGTAGGCCTGCATTACTTCCACACAACTGACCTGCCGGGTACGAATGGCATCAGACAATTGTCGTGCTGTGAAATCGGTGATCTGGCTGGGCAGTTCAGCAGCAAAGGCACGCAGCGTCGGCCATGTGAGCGCAGGAATAGTCAGGCTGGCGGTTTTGAGGAACTGACGTCTTTGCATGGAGCTGGCCTCCGTTATTCCTATTTGTTTTTTCTGTCAGCTCCCTTTGTAGCAAGAAATAGCCGGGTCTGCCAAAGCATTTTGCGCCTGACAAAATTTCAGATTACTGGCTCACGGATAAGTGTATGATGCTAGCCATGCGGGTGTAGCTCAGTTGGTAGAGTGTCAGCTTCCCAAGCTGAATGTTAGAGTTTGAAAGCTGCGCAAGCAGCGCAGACCGCGCGCATTTTGCGCGGCCCGCAGGGTGAGGCATTCGCCTCAGGCGAATGGCGAATCAACCTCGTCACCCGCTCCAATTTCCTCGGACCCCGCGCCTTCGATCCCATGTGATTTATTGATCTGAACCAGCGTAGCCTGGATTCAATTGGGTTAAAGTAGGCAGATCATGTCGCAACTCAACTTCATCTAAACTGTAATCGCGAGATTCACCACGCATTGAAGACATTGATCAAGGCCATGGATTTGTGGTGTGCGGCGGGTACCGCGACACCGACCAATTGAAGAACTGCTTACGCTGTCATTCCCGGGCAGCTGTATTATCATCAGGCGCATGACCGAATCCCTGTTCGCCAATGATGCCAGCGCTGATACCTACCAGCCTCTTGCCGCTCGCCTGCGGCCCCGCTCTGTTGCAGAGTTTACGGGCCAGACTCATTTGCTGGCACCCGGTAAGTCCCTGTTTGAAGCCATCGACAAACAACTGCCTCACTCCATGATTCTGTGGGGTCCGCCCGGTGTGGGCAAGACCACTCTGGCACGCATCATCGCCGAGACTTGCGATTGTCATTTCGAAACCTTGTCTGCTGTATTGTCCGGCGTGAAAGAAATTCGCGCCGCCATCGAGCAGGCCAAATACCATCAAACCAATAGCTCGCGTAAAACCATCCTGTTTGTGGACGAAGTACATCGCTTTAACAAAGCCCAGCAGGATGCCTTCCTGCCCCACATCGAAGACGGCACTATTCTGTTTATTGGCGCGACCACCGAGAACCCTTCGTTTGAACTGAACAATGCACTGTTATCGCGAGCACGTGTGTATCTGTTGAAGTCGCTGGCTGAAGAAGATTTGTTGGCAGTGATCGAACACGCACTCACCGACAGCGAACGTGGACTGGGCGCGCTCAAACTTGCGTTGACAGATCCCCAGAAAAAAATGTTGGCTCGCGCAGCGGATGGAGATGCACGCCGCACATTAAATTATCTGGAAGTGCTCAGCGACATGGCGCTGGAAGAGAATGGCAAGCGTGTCATCACTGACGATGCCATCGATCAAGTGTTAGCCGAAAGCTACCGCCGCTTTGACAAAGGTGGCGATCATTTCTATGACCAGATCTCGGCGTTGCATAAAGCCGTGCGTGGTTCCTCTGCCGATGGCGCTCTGTACTGGTTAACCCGCATGCTCGATGGCGGTTGCGACCCGATCTATCTGGCGAGGCGCCTCACCCGCATGGCGGTGGAAGACATCGGCCTGGCCGACCCGCGTGCACTACAGGTGTGTACTGATTGCTGGGACACCTATACTCGACTGGGCAGTCCGGAAGGCGATCTGGCCCTGGCACAGGCAGCGGTGTATCTGGCCAGCGCACCGAAATCCAATGCCTTATATATGGCATTCGGTGCTGCCCAGTCAGCTATTCACGAACAAGGCTCTTTAGAGGTGCCAGTTCACTTGCGTAATGCGCCGACCAAACTGGCGAAGGAAATGGGTCACGGCGCCGAGTATCGATATGCTCACGATGAGGAAGATGGTTTTGCTGCTGGCGAGAACTATTTACCTGAAGCCATCAAGGACGCCGAGTTCTATCAGCCAAAACCCGCCGGCCTGGAAATTCGCATCCAGGAAAAGATGGCAGAACTCCGACAGCGCAATCAAGAAGCTAAAAACAAACGCTATCATGACGACTGAATGAGCTTTCTGGTCATTGCCGTCGCAGCCTTTGCCGCTGCCCTGCTGACTTTTTACTCGGGCTTCGGTCTTGGCACTTTATTAATGCCGGTGATCGCACTTTTCTTTCCTATTGAAATCGCCATTGCTGTGACCGCGGTGGTGCATTTGGTGAACAACTTGTTAAAGGCGGTGCTGGTCGGCAGGCAGGCGAGTTTTCCTGTTTTCCTGCGTTTCGGTATTCCCGCGATACTCGCCGCGCTCATTGGCGCGCTGCTGCTGGTGTCGCTGGTGAACGTACCCCCAGTTACTCAATACACGCTGGCCGACGAAGTCGTTAGCATCTCACCGGTTAAACTGGTTATCGGTATTCTGATCCTTGGCTTCGTCGTTATTGAACTGCTGCCATCATTGGCAGGAGTCAGAATCTCATCAAAATGGTTGCCACTCGGCGGTGTCATCAGCGGATTCTTTGGGGGCTTGTCCGGTCATCAGGGGGCATTCCGCAGCATGTTTCTGCTGGGCACCGGGCTCGACAAACATGTCTTCATCGCCACCGGGGTGGTGATCGCGGTTGCGGTGGACCTGACGCGTCTAATTATTTATGGCAGTACGAGTCTGGGTGCCGCCAATGATATCGACTGGTTGCTGGTGGGCGTGGCCGGCGCCAGCGCGCTCGCGGGCACTATACTTGCCAAACGCCTATTGGAAAAAATCACGATACAAAGCGTGCGCAATCTGGTTGCAGCGCTGCTGATCGTCGTTGGCATTGGCCTGATCAGTGGTTTACTGTGAACAAGCTTACCAAAATCAGTGACTAATACATGAAACGCAGCGCTCCCGGTATTTATTGATTTTCACGCTGCGCCAAATTTGTTACAACCTTGGCCCTCACTAACGAGAATAATGACAACACTATGAAAGCACCTCGCGTTCTCCCCATCCTGCTCGGCATCATGGGTTTCGGCCTGCTCTACCCCGGCCTGATCCTCGTCTCACTTGGCGGTTCACCCTACTACTTTGCGGCCGGCATTACGTTGATGGCCTGCACCTGGCTGCTATGGCAGGGCGACGTTCGCGGCGCCAAATTGTATGGTGCTTTCCTCGCTTTTACCTATTTATGGTCGTTCTACGAGACTGGTCTTGATGCCTGGGCATTGGCGCCACGGGTAGGCCTGTTCACCGCTGTGGGGCTGCTGTTTCTGTTACCCGGTACACGCCGCAAACTGGCTGGCGGCGCGGAGGTCAAACCGCTGCTGCAAACTCGTGAAGCCCAGATTACTGGCGCTGCCGCGGTGGTCATCGTCATCGCCTTGTTCATAGGCAATGGTAGTTATGAAGTAGGCACGCCCAGCGCAGCAGGCACAGGCACGGTAAACAACCCCACCGGTGACTGGGCGCATTATGGTTCTTCGAAAACCGGTACGCGCTTCGCGGCTGCCGACCAGATCAACCTGGATAATGTGGATCAACTGGAACAGGCCTGGGTGACCCGCACAGGTGTGGGTGGCGCCTTCAAAGGCACGCCCATCCAGGTGGATGACGGCTTGTATCTGTGTACTGGCCAGAATGTCATTCTGGCTCTGGACCCTGACACTGGCGCAGAGCGCTGGCGCTATGACCCTGAAATACAGACCGATCGCATTGGTTTCTGGGACACCTGTCGCGGTGTTACCTGGTATGAAGCGCCGGACAGCGAGCAGTTAAGTGAATGTGGTGAGCGTATTTTTACCGCTACCACCGATGCCCGACTGGTGGCCGTGGACAAGAACACTGGCCTGCCCTGTGACGACTTTGGCGTCAACGGCGAAGTGGATTTGCTGATGGGCATGGGCGAAGTGCAGCCGGGCTATTACTTTGTGACCTCACCACCCACCATCTCCAATAACGTGCTTGTGCTGGGCGGCTGGGTGATGGATAACCAGGAAACCGCAGAGCCCTCCGGTGTTGTGCGCGGCTTCGATCCTGTAACTGGCAACCTGCGCTGGGCCTGGGACATAGGCAGACCAAACAGTACCAACTTGCCGCCAGCAGGTGAAACCTATACACGCGGTACGCCGAATGTGTGGAGCCTGACCAGTGCCGATGAGGAACTGGGGCTGATCTATGTGCCCACTGGCAATGCCACACCCGATTATCACAGCGGCCATCGCAGTGAAGCCATGGAAGAGTACTCCAGTTCAGTTGTAGCACTGGAGGCAGCAACCGGAAGGGTCAGGTGGCACTTTCAAACAACACATCATGACATCTGGGACTACGATGTACCTTCGCAACCTACCCTGATTGATATCCCGGTTGACGGCGTAACGCGCAAGGCCGTGATCGTCCCCACCAAGCGGGCCGAAGTATTTTTGCTGGACAGGGAAACCGGTGAGCCGATTGCCGAAGTGTCAGAACTGCCAGTGCCGCAAACTGATGTGCCGGACGAATTTACTGTGCCCACACAGCCATTCTCAACCGGCATGCCATCCTTTGCCGATCGTGTGTTAACCGGTGCCGACATGTGGGGCATCACACCTTATGATCAGGTCGTGTGCCGCATCCAGTTCCAGAGCATGCGTTATGAAGGCCCGCTTACGCCGCCTTCATTGCGTGGCACGCTGTATTACCCTGGCGTGGGTGGCGGCATGAACTGGGGCTCGGCCGCCGTAGATGAAATCAATAATCTGCTGGTAGTCAATGTGCTGCACATGCCATCGGTAGTGCGACTGATTCCACGGGATCAGGTACAGGAGGGTGAATTTCTCGGCGTAGGTGGTGTGCAGCAAGGCACGCCTTATGCGGTGTATTCTTTCTTCTTTCTCTCACCACTTTTCGCACCCTGCGTGCGACCACCCTATGGGGAAATGGCAGTGATAGATCTGGCCAACCAGGAACTGCTATGGCGCAGACCTGTGGGCACTGCACGTGAGCAGGGCCCGCTGGGCATTCCCAGCCGATTGCCTCTGCCCATGGGTATGTTTTTCAATGGTGGCTCGGCTGTGACCGGGGGTGGCCTGACTTTCTTCGGTGGCGTGACTGACAGCACCATGCGCGCCATTAATACCTTCACAGGGGAAGAAGTCTGGACAGACGACCTGCCTGCTTCTTCCACAGCAACGCCGATGACCTATGTCAGCCCGGCCACCGGCAAGCAATACGTCATTGTCACGTCACCGGAAGGCGGCGGGCTGCTGCAACTGGAGTCATCGACCGGGTCAGCGGCTGAAAATACCACTCAAGGCGGTTATGTTATCGCCTATGCCCTGCCCGACTAGGCTGCAATGGAGCCAGATCCTCTTGGGGTCTGGCTCCAGGCCTGCCTGCATTAACCTGTTGATCGATTCCATTGCCTGATGCCGGGCTCGCAAACGATTGTTCAGCCTGCTGATGTGTTGCCAGGCAGACACTCGTGTCACCACTCCGGTATAGTTAGCGCTCCCCTGACTGCACACAGACTTGAAACAACATCATGAGCCATAAACGACCACTGGCGGGATACAAGGTAATCGACTTTTCGGCGGTGTTTGCCGGCCCATTGTGCAGCCGGTATTTGCTGGACTGCGGCGCTGATGTGATCAAGATCGAGCCGCCCGGAATGGGCGATCTTACCCGCGGCGTTAATGGTAATTCGAGAGTATTTGCGCAATTCAATGCGGGCAAGCGCAGCATCGCAGTCGACCTGAAACAAGCCGAGGGTCAGGAACTCGTCAAACAACTGGTTGCCCAGGCCGATGTGCTGATTGAAAACTTTCGACATGGCATCATGGCGCGCTTTGGCCTGGACTATGCCAGTCTGCACAAAGCCAATCCTGGCCTGGTGTATTGTTCTATCTCAGGTTTTGGCCAGACCGGCCCGTACAGAGACCGTGCTGCCTATGCGCCGATTATTCATGCCGCCAGCGGATTCGATGCCGTGTTCGGTGGCACCCAGGGTAATGCAGATGCCAGACCTCCCAATTGGGAAATCATGATGGCTGACATCATGACCGGCGCCATGGCATTTGGTGCAGTGCAAACTGCACTGTTAGGAAAAGTAAAAACCGGCGTGGGTCAGTATCTTGATGTAAGCATGATGGAAGCTGTCATGAGCCTGATTCCCGCCCACATTCAGGCGGCGCAAATGGACGATCCCGATCCCATCGGCCGCTACTGCCCTGTGCAAACTGCCGACGGCTTTATGATGGTATGCGTAGTATCAGACAAAAACATGCAGTGTCTCGCTGATGCGCTGGACCGGCAGGATTTTCTCACCGACGAACGCTTTCTGGGCAGAGCACGGCGTAGCAATATCGATGCACTGGCGCGCGAGATAGAAAAGTGGTCGCGCAAGTATTCTTCCAAAAAGTGTGAGATGGCACTTAATAAAGCCAGCGTGCCTTGCGCCATGTATCAACAGCCGGAAGATTTATTCGATCATCCCCAGGTCGTGGAGCGCGGCTCATTCGCCCCGATCAGGGACGCGCAATTAGGTGAATTTCTGATTCAAAACCTGCCAATACAGTTCACCGGCTTCGATGCCACTGCCTCTGACTGGGTGGCTCGATTAGGCGAACATACCGATAGTGTATTGAGCACCGATCTGGGCATCAGCCCGGAAGCACTGGCAGACCTGCGGGCCCGAGCGGTCATCGCGTAATGCGACAAAAACGGGTTGTGAAATCACCGGTGCATTTGATACTGTTAATTCACTATACCGGCAATAACACTAACCGAAGCGACCTGGATTAACTACACAGCCTCGCCGTGGCCGACATGCGTCAGCCCTTTACGCTCGAGCCCCACTACAAACCAGAATAATAACAACAGGAGTATGTTCGATGTTTTTCCGCCTGTTCACTCTGCGCTCACTGCTATTTCTCTGCACCTGCCTCACCGGTAGTGCACTGGCTCAACAAAGCTCTACGCTAACCGTCGATGGCCTGCAACAGCCGGTTGAAATATTGAAAGACCAGTGGGGCATCTCCCATATCTATGCCGAGACAGAACACGACCTGTTTTTTGCCCAGGGCTATAGTGCAGCGCGCGATCGCTTGTTCCAGTTTGAATTGTGGCGGGCCCAGGCCACCGGTACGACAGCGGAAATTCTGGGAAGCAAAGCAATAGAGCGCGACCATGGCACACGTCTGTTCAAGTTTCGCGGGGATATGATTGATGAGATGAATCATTACCACCCGCGCGGTGCGCTGATCATTACCGCATTCGTTGATGGCGTAAATGCGTACATAGATGAGGCATTACAAGACGTCGACGATTTGCCATTACCTTTCCAGTTGCTCGACATCATCCCCAGGCACTGGACACCCGAAGTCGTTATTTCCCGTCATCAGGGTTTACTGGGTAATATCGCCCTGGAGTTACGCACCGGCCGTGCTGTATGTGAAATCGGCGCAGACGCTGTCAAGGCGACTCAGTATTACCACCCCCATGAACCCGATCTGACTCTCGACCCTTTCATTAATTGTGATTCACTGATTAACAACGACATTCTGCATTTGTACAACGCCTATCGCCGAACACTGCGATTTGAGCCGGAGGATATTGTAGCCGCGGCGGACCGCAATGGGGCGCAGGCCTTCGAGACCATTGCCACAATCATGGACGCCGAAGAGACGGAACTGCAGAAACGCAGTATCGATGATATAGGCAGCAATAATTGGGTGGTGAGCGGTGACCTGACCCAGGACGGCTGGCCCATGATGATCAATGACCCGCATCGTGCCCAGGCAGTACCTTCACTGCGTTACTGGGCACATCTGGTAGGCCCGGGCTGGAATGTCATTGGCGGCGGTGAGCCCACCATTCCGGGTATTTCCATCGGGCATAACGAATATGGCGCCTGGGGTTTGACTGTGTTCAACACCGATGGCGAAGACCTGTATGTCTATGAGACCAACCCGGCGAACCCGAACCAGTATCGTTATCAGGGTCAGTGGGAAGACATGACCGTGATTGAGGAGACGATCAACGTCAAGGATGCCGCGCCGGTGACAGTAAGCCTCAAGTACACGCGCCATGGTCCGGTGGCATTTGAGGATAGCGACAATAATCTCGCCTATGCGCTGCGCCCGGCCTGGATGGAAATAGGCGGCGCGCCTTACCTGGCATCACTGCGCATGGACCAGGCTCGTACCTGGGAGGAATTTCGTGACGCATCCAACTACAGCCATATCCCCGGCGAAAACATGATCTGGGCTGACCGGGAAGGCAATATTGGCTGGCAGGCAGTTGGCATAGCACCCATTCGGCGTAATTTCAGTGGCATGGTCCCCGTGCCCGGTGATGGACGTTATGAATGGGATGGCTATCTGGAGATTCGCAACAAACCAAACGAATTCAATCCCGAACGCGGCTATATCGAAACATCGAACAGCAACTACACACCACCGGATTACCCCTACCTGGAGGCGATTGGTTATACCTGGACTGATCCTTTCCGCTGGGCGCGCGGCAGTGAAGTGCTGGGTTCGGGTCGCAAATTCAATATGCAGGACATGGTCGCGCTGCAACATGACTACCTGTCGATCCCGGCGCGCACCCTTGTACCGTTCTTCAGGGAATTGCGCGCCAGCAACGAGCGCGTCGAGCAGGCACGGCAAATGCTGATGGACTGGGATTTTGTGCTGGACCGCGACTCTATCGAAGCCGGTATCTATGTCGCCTTTGAACGGCAGTTGCTCGACAACATGGAACTGCTGAAGATTCCCGAGGCAGCCCGGGACTACCTCAGTGTGGGCATGAAGACCACCATAGATTTTCTGTTAGCATCTGATGGCGACTTCGGCAGCGACCCTATTGCCGGACGCGACCAGTTCCTATTGGACACCCTCGCCGAGGCAGTAGATACCTTGTCTGACAAACTGGGCCGCAATATGAACAACTGGGTATATGGCCAGACCGGTTACAAACACGTGATTCTGCGCCACCCTCTGAGCCCGGCTGTGAATGACGATCTGCGGGCGCGGCTCGAAGTTGGCCCGGCGCCGCGCGGAGGCAATGGCTTTACGCTGGGCAACACCGGCAGCGGTGACAACCAGACAAGCGGTGCCTCGTTCCGCATCTTCATCGACACGCGAGACTGGGATAATACGCTCGGCATGAACACACCCGGGCAGGTTGGTGATCCTGATCATCCGCTGTATGACAATCTCTTCGAGCTATGGGCCAACGATCGGGTGTTCCCGGCTTTCTATTCGCGAGCCAAGATCGAATCTGTGTTGTTTGAAACGGTACAACTTAACCCCGCGGACTGATCGATAGACCAAAAAGGAAGCATGTTATGGCAAAGGGAGCATTTCTGTTTAACGTGTTGGCGAAGAAATACGCGAAATCGCCAATTGGCGACATGGCGTCTTATGAGAAGAAACTCGAGCTCACCCGCAAGTACTTCACCCCAGAGTCAGAAGTGTTTGAGTTTGGTGCCGGCACCGGTTCCACCGCCCTGCTGCATGCGCCCTATGTAAAGCATATCTATTCCACTGACTACGCGAAGAAGATGATCGCCATTGCCAACCGTAACAAGGCAGAGCAAGGTATTGAGAATGTGGATTTTGCCGTGGCTGACATCAACTAGATGCCCATCCCTGCTGGTAAATACGATGTGGTGCTGGGCCTGAACATCCTGCAGTTAATGGAAAACATCGATGACGCCATCGGCAAGTGCGCGACCATGCTCAAGCCCGGTGGTTATTTCATATCAAGCAGTGTATGCATGACAAAGCCTCCCGGTATGTGGAAATACCTGCTAGGCGTGATGCAATTGCTGCAATTGTTCCCCAAAGTGCAAGGCTTTACCGAAGCCCAGTTATTGCAAAGCCATCGGGCTGCCGGCTTCGAGATCGTCGAACAATTCAATCACGAGAACCAGCCGGTGGTGTTTCTGGTAGCGAAGAAACTGTCTACCTAGCGCGCTACCGCAATGGACTGCATTTCAAACCGCGCCCCAAACAATAGCGTACTTGTTCCGATGAAGGCGCGCGCCGGCATATCCTGTTCGAAGTAGCTGCGGTACACCTCGTTAAAGACGCTATAGAGTGACAGATCTGTGCAGTAGATCGTCACGTGTACCAGGTCATCCATAGTTAGCCCGGCTGCCTCAATCGTGGCCTGGATAGAGTTGAGCATACTGCGCGCTTCCTGGGCCGGGTCTGTAGGTACTTGCCCGTTTTCCAGACCCAGCATGCCAGAAATATAGAGTGTGTCTCCCACCCTCACCGCACCACTGAACGGGGAAGTTGAGGCATCTCCTGGCACACCCGGATTGATATAGGTGCGTTCCTGAGCCGTGCTGACCATAGCACCTGTGGCTAAAATCGTTGTCATCATTAACTGGACTATCCGCTTTAACATCATTCACTCCTGGCTATCTTTATGACTATTGGTCTTTCTACTTTTAGCCTTCCACTGGTCGGCGCTTGTACATGACGATCGGTTTAAAGCTGGCCACCAGTTCATCTTTCTGATTAAAAACTTCGTTATGCAGAAATACACTGCCGATTTCGGGCCGTGATCTGGATTCACGCTTGCCGGTTACAGTGCTCTTCATATGCAGCGTATCACCAGGAAACACCGGTTTGGTCCAGCGCAGCTCATCCAGACCCGGCGAACCCATTGAATTTGAAGAACCCTGCGCCTTCAGGTTGTCCACGACCATGCGCATTGCCATGCTGCACGTATGCCAGCCCGAGGCACACAGGCCGCCGAAAATCATGGCCTTGCCGGCTTCCTCGGACAAATGGAACGGCTGGGGGTCGTACTTGCTGGCAAACTCGATAATCTCTTCTTCAGTGACTTTATAGCTGCCAAATTCCTGGCTTGCGCCGACTTCGATATCTTCAAAATAACTGCTCATGAGCATCCTCTCCTTGATCGTCAGCATTCTGGCGCTTGCCATTGCTGATGTAAACACGCTCGCGAAAACTGCCGGTGGCAAGCACTTTGATAACTGCCCATTCCCCTTTATATTGTGCCCATGAGTTTATCCCCTGCCCAACAGTCCCTGCAGAACTTCAGCAAATTAGCTGCCGCCAAAACCTGGACTGAGCGTGATGAACTGGTAGAGAAGATGCAACAACTCTACACCAAACTCACGCCCGACAGCACTGAGGCTATTGTTCTGGGCTTTGCACTGGCCAAAATTCATGACGATCTGGGTGAATATGACGAGGCATTTCAGTTGCTGTCCGAGTGCAACAGCAATCACCGCAGAAACAAAACCGATACCATTGAAGATGTGCGCGATACCATCGCTGCGGTAAAGCAGCTATTCACTGACCAACAAGTACAGCCGCTGTTTGAGAGTACTTACTATCAACCCTTCTTTATTGTCGGCCTGCCCCGCTCGGGTACGTCACTGGTTGAACAAATTCTTGCCACGCATTCAAAAGTAGTTGGTGGTGGTGAACTCAAACTCATCGGGCAATGGAGCTTCGGATTTCTGAAACTCTACAGCAGCAATCAGGAGTTGGTGGAGTTGAACAATTACCTGCCGGAGTTGCGCGCGCATTATGTGAATGGCCTGAAGACTCTGACGGGCAACAAGTATGTGACCGACAAGATGCCGGTAAACTTTTTATGGTTGGGATTCATCGCTGCCGCATTCCCACGGGCAAAAATAATTCATACAGTGCGTGACCCGATGGCTACCTGCTGGTCCATGTACAAGACCGCTTTTGTAGGCACATCCAATGGCTATGCCTGCGATCTGGCAGACATTGGTGAATTCTACATGCTCTATGCTGACCTGATGGCGTTCTGGCGAGAGCGTATCCCGGGGATTTATGATCTCGATTACGAAGCGCTAACCATTGCGCCCGAAACACAGGCGCGTGCGCTGCTCGAGTATTGCGAATTACCGTGGGAGCCGGGCGTAATGGAATTTCACAACAATACGCGCGAAGTGCAGACCGCTAGTTGGGCCGATGTAAAACGGCCGATCTACCGGGATAGCTCGGCCGCCTGGAAAAACTATGAAAAGTATCTTGGGCCTTTAAAATCCAGACTGGCTCCGGACTGAAATGGGGTGCGTCACCAAATTATAAGTTTTTCTTAACAGAAGATTTAGCGGTACCTGAGAGGTATCCAAGAGCAGTTCCGAACGACATGCCCAGGCTCATCCATAGCGCCAGCGCACCAAATGCCACGCCGAACAAGATGCCCAGAGCCGTGCCCATTGCCAGCCCTCTAGTCAGGCTGGCATAAATTTCTGCCTCAGCGGCCTCCTGTTCCCTGGCTGCCGCTCGCGCTGCGCGAATTTGCCAAACTCGTTTCATTGTCGCTCCAATAAGTGGTCAGTCCCCATCAGGTTAAGCCAGCACTCTGCGGAACACTTCAACTGCGTGCTGCATCTCTTCACGGCTCCCCAAAGAAATACGACTGTGGGTATTTTCCAGCGGTGGAAAATCACGACCCACCAGTATTTTTTGTTCCAGACAGGCGGCACGGAATTCACTGGCCGGGCGTCTCAGGTTGGGAAAGATATGGTTAGTGTGTGATTCGGGCACCGCAAAGCCCATGTCTCTGAACGCGCCAACCACGAAGCTGCGAATCCCGGCATTCTCCAGGCGCTCCCACTCAAGGTGCTCCTTGTCTTCAAACGCGGTGAGCGCAGCGATGGCTGCCAGCATGTTCACATCACCCATGCCCCAGGCGTTGTCGATCATATCCAGAGTCTGTTCCTGACCCATTGCGTAACCTACCCGCAGCCCGGCCATACCATGGGCTTTGGAAAAGGATCGGGTAATGAATACACGTTCAAACTCCATAGCCAGCGGCAGCGCGGTAGACATCAACGCCGGATCGGCATAGTTAATATAGGCTTCGTCCATGTGAATAACGGTTCCGGGTGATTCGCTCATCACGCGGCGCACGAAGGCTTCGATTACCTCTGGTGAATGTATCGTCCCGGTGGGGTTATTGGGATTGCAGACAAATATAAGTCCCGCGCCTACGTCCTTTGCAGTTGCCGCCATCTGGTCCAGTTGTATATGGCCATCGTCACTCACCTGGATGCGGTGGATGGGCGCATTAATGGCGCGGGCAGTGCCTTCGCTGGTGCTGTAGGTTGGCCCTGCGGTGACCAGTGGTTTGTCAGGACCACAGAAGGCGCGCGTTGCACCCTCCAACAAGGGTGTCGAACCAGTGGCCAGCAATACCTGGTTTCTTTCGATGCTGTATCCATCAGCGATAACATCAATCAATTCATTTACATGATCCGGTGAATAGCCTCGACCAATACGCCTGGTGGTGTGATTGTGAATTGCTTCCATGGTTTTGGGGCCCGGACCTCGCGCACTCTCGTTCTGGTTGAGTTGCATGATGCCATTGTCATAGACACCACTAATCTGGGCCTTGCGAGTCTGGGCGCTAACCGATGTGGTCAGGAGAGAAGTGCCAGACAGCACCCCAGCCGCTGTTCCCCACCCCAGGGTTTTCACAAATCCACGCCGGGTAGTTTTCATGATGTGCTCCATTACTATTGTATTGGCGCATCAAGCGCCATGTATCTTTTTATTATTAACTCAAACTTTTTGTATTGCCGATGCCATAGCATCCAGTACTTCTTTCAACACCAGCCGCGATGACGCTGTATTCATGCGCATGTGACCTTCGCCGCCAGCGCCGTAGTCAGAGCCGGGATTCAGGTAGACGCCGGACTGATGCACGAGCCAGTCCTGGAAGTAATGTTCGGCAGATTCTTTACCGTGAATGACAGCCTGCTCTTTTGCTCCGATAGCATCCATCACGCGGCTAAAATCCAGAAAGGTCATATAGGTGCCTTCGTTGCGGGTATAACCCACCATGGGCATGTTCTCGCGAATATAGTTCTCGATCATGGTGTGGCATTGATCCACGTAGGCATTGCACTGATCAGCCCATTCTCCGCCATGGTTATAGGCGGCCTCGGTGGCAACGACACCCAGCGTGCTCAATTCGGCAGCATGAAACTGGTTAACACGAGCAAGCATGGTTGGACTTTTGGAGTAGTAGTGGGCGTTCTTCATGCCGGCCAGATTGAAAGTCTTGCTGACGGCCGTGAACGTTACGCTGTTATTCACCACTGCCTGGTCGGGCAGGCTGGCGAACGGCGTAAACTTCTGGCCACTGCGAATCACGTCGCAATGGATTTCATCCGACAACACCACGATGTCGTGCTCAAGACACAATCGACCGAGACGCAGCAGATCATCTTCGCTCCACACATTACCGGTTGGGTTTTGCGGATTACACAGGATCATGGCACGCACGTCCGGTGTCATCTTGGCTTCCAGATCTTCCCAGTCAATTTCATAGCGACCATTGACGTACTGCATCTGGCTGTCCACGGTTTGTACGTGGGCGCGGCGCGCCATCGTGTAGAACCCATTATAGATAGGCGTAGTCAGCAACACTTTGCTGTGCATGGGTACGAAGGCACGGAAGGCTGCAATGATGCCTGGATACACGCCATCCGATAGGGTGACTTCGCGATTATCCAGATCCATGCCATGGCGTTCACCAGCCCATTTGACGATGGCATCACGCAGCGGTTCAGTGGTGCTCAGGTAACCCCAGCTATGGTGCGCAACGCGCTCCTGCAGGGCCTCGGTGATACAGGGGGCGCACTCAAAATCCATGGAGGCCACGCCCATACCGTATTTGAATTGGCCATCAGGATAACGCCGCGCGGGCGAATCCCAACGTGAGCAATTACTGCCTACCCGATCGTAGGGGGTATCGAAATCGAACTTGCCATTGAGCGGTGCGGCATGGCGAGTGGAATCTGGCGCTTCAGTGGATTGTGCGTGAATTGCACTCGTGGCACCTGCCAGTGCGGCGACACCTGCGCTTTTGATAAATGACCTGCGATTGAGACTGTTGATGTTGGCCATCCCAGTCCTCCTTATTATTGTTCTGACCCCTGACTTTACTATTCCCCCCGACTCGAACGCGGTCTCCTGTGCGGAATAATGGGCCTGAGGACCATAGTCTGGACGGACTCCCGGTTTAAGAGTGCGCTGCTTCTTGCTTTTACTGCTCCCTTTGAATCTGTAAATCTTTAAATCTGCTCGAACTCAAGACAGGATAGTACTTCTGGACCGAATGCGCAAAAAGTCCTTAAGTGATTGAATTTAATACTTTAGCCAGTCGCAATCCACTGAGAAATGCATCCTCCACGCGCTCGCCGAGACACCAGTCACCACAGGCCGCCAGGCGCAATTGCCTATCCAGCAGGAAATCCTCGCCGGCACTATTGGCGGTGCGGGCATAGCGCCAACGATGCAGGCTCTGTAGCTCTGGCGAAACGAACTTTTCACCAAGTACATCCAGCAAGGCTGCCAGCAGCTCGGTTTGCACATTAGCCAATTCCGCATCCACATACTGATCCGCCCACTCATTGCTGCTATGAACCAGCAGGCTGGGCGCCTCCGGCCTGCCCGGTTTACTGGAATTGACTGACAGCCAGGCGATCTGGGAATTTCGCACCTGGGCTGCATCGCAATTGAGTTGTAGTGGCTCACTGAATCCCAGCATCAGGGCGAAGCAGGCCTGAAAGCTCACGTTTGTCAGTGCTTCATAGCCGCTGAAACTGTCCGGCATGAAATTAACTGACTGTATCGCCGGGGCGCTGGAAACAACCCAGTCGAAGGGCCCGAGTGTGTCCTGTTCACTGGTCTTGATGTGCCAGACATCATTGCTGCGTACCAGGCCGGCCACTTCGGTTTGCAGATGCACGTTCTGCTTCTCACCGAGCTGACGCAATACCGCGTTCATTCGCGGAGCCATGACATAGTGTGGCTCAAACCACTCACGTTTATAGGATTTCTTACCGGGTTCCAGCGTTATAACCTTGGGTGTCCATTGGGTGACGGCATCATCTGCAATATAGGGTTTTAGCCAGCTCTCAAACTCAGCAGAGCGTGCAGTGAAGAATTGCGCACCATGATCGAAGTGAAATCCGTCCGTGCGACGTGTGGCCATACGGCCGCCGAAACCACGTGATTTTTCGATCAGCGTGACCTGAAATTCCGGAGAAAGATGTTGTGCCAGCGTCAGGCCAGACATGCCGGTGCCAATAATTGCAATACGTGTCATGTATAAGATCGGCTATTCTGTTGGAAATTGCGGTTGCAGCGTATTTGTAGCTAATACGCCTCATATGGTCACGGAGACCACTGGAAAAGAAGAATATTTGACAGCTGCAGGCCATCAAGCACCGTGGATCACGGCGCTGGATTAATTGCCTGGAATTTGAAAACTGACCAGCTCATTGGTCGCGCTGACTGCGATATATTGCTGACCATTGTTGCCAAGATATGTCATGGGATTGGCATTGGCTCGCGCTGGCAGGGTGACTTCCCATAACAGCTCGCCTGTGTCTGCTTGCAGCGCGCGAAAGCGGGAATCATCAGTAGCCCCGATAAATAGCAAACCACTGCCAGTGACCAACACGCCAGCGCGACCTGGTCGGCCAGTGAGTTGTTTACCTTCCGGCAATACTTCACTGACGCCGAGCACTTGTTGCCAGGCAATTGCACCGGTGCGGGTATCTACGGCCGAGAGTCGACCCCAGGGTGGTTTCTGGCAGGGCAAACTCATGCCATCAATACGCACATCGAAGCCACCGGGACGCGGACCACCAAGTTGGTAAGGGTAGTCGGCATCGGCATCTTCCATCCAGCCCAGCGTGCCAGTATCACCGGCAAACACAAACACATAGCCTGTGGCCGGATCATATGGCGCCCCGCCCCAGTTGGGACCGCCACCGAGACCGGGAAACAAAAGTGTGGTCGCACCCGTGTTGGCATTGGGCTTGTAGGTCCAGGGTGTATAGGCACCGGCGTTTAACAATTCACCCAGTTCATCGACACGTTGCTGACAGGCAGCCGCGTGGGCCAAGGAGGTATCGGAAGCAGTGACCAGTTCGTTGGGTGAGTAACTCACACGTGCCAGTGGCGGTGTAACGGGAAAGGGCTGCGTGGGCGAAGTCTCTTCACCTGGCACATTACTTTGAGCAACCGGCAGTTCGCGCACATCCACCAGGGGCTCGCCAGTCACACGATTGAGGATAAACAGGTAGCCCGACTTGGTGGTAATCGCCAGCGCCGGAATGCTTCGCCCGCCTCGTTCCAATTCAAATAGTGTTGGGGCCGATGGTGGGTCGTGATCCCATAGATCATGATGAATGGTTTGGAAGTGCCAGACATATTGTCCCGTATGCAGGTTGACTGCCACGAGAGCATTGGCGTAGAGATTATCGCCTGCACGATCGCCGCCGTAGGCAAAAGGAATGGGTGATGCCAGCGGCAGATACAGCAGATCGTGCTCACTATCGACGGTGAAATAGAACGGCCAGGCGTTCGCACCCAAGCGGTTCTGCCAGCTGTCGCCTTCCCAGGTGTCATGCCCGAGAGAACCTGGTTGCGGCACTGAACTGAATTCCCATAATTTGGCGCCAGTTGCGGCGTCGAATGCACGTGGATTACCAATACCACCCGGTGCGCCGCGTGGGGTATTGGCACCAACCACGATGACGTCATCGAATACCAGCGGCACAGAGATGTAGGGAGTGCCCATATCGATCTGGCCATCGGTACCGAAGCTGGCATCGGGCTCACCGGTTGCCGCATTGAGCGCCACCAGCGTAGTGTAAGACGTGTAGTAGATGCGTGGAGAGATGCCGCTGGAGCCTTCCCGGTAGGCTACGCCACGACGTGAAGGACTGCCTTCCAGTAGATTGTGGCGCCAGATTTCGCTACCCGTGACCGGATCCAGTGCCACGATGCGGTCCGCCGCGGCGATATACATGACCCCATCTATGACAATTGGCGTGACCTGGGAGTTGGCACTGCGGTCGGGATCTGATTCAGACCTGAGATCATAGCGCCATGCGATACCGAGCTGATTAACATTTTCAGCAGTAATGCTATCTAGTGCCGAGTAGCCAGTGCCTGCCAGGTTGCCCCGATAATAAGGCCAGTCACCTTCAGTCTGCGCAAACAACAGGCCTGGAAATAAACACGCGGCAAGCAGCACTAATCTACCGCAACGCGCAGTAGCGAAAATAAAATTCATTCAGATCTACTCCGAATACCGCTTGTTAGGTAATTGTCAGCTTGTTATTGACCTTCGGCGGCCATGCGTTCTTCAGCGCGCGCGCCACGCAGAATATTTACCATGCCATAGTTGCCCTCATGGCAGGCATATTCATAGAGCAAGCCATCAACTTTGGTCATCGGCACAATGGCGGTGAATTCATCGGTGTAGGTGGCCGGGTCATCCACAGTGAATTCATAGTTAACGGTGTCGAAGGACACACGTGTGAACCTTTCAGTGAGAGTCTTTTCTGCAGACGTTCCAGCGGAACCAAAACTCGCCGCCAGACCATTAAAGTTTGATGTGACGACAACCAATGTGTCGCCATCCCAGTAGCCACGTGAATCACCGGTCCACAAGCGTACGTCATCATGCAGTGCAGGCATGTCGTCGATGGAGTCATACAGCGGCACGATGCGCGCATCATGAATCATCTCGGTCATCAGCACCGCAGTATCCTTGCTCTGAAATATCTGTACATTGTTGTTGTACAGGCTCGGGGTAAATGGTGGGCCGGCATTGAAGCCAATAATGCAACGCTCCGACAGACCACGATCTTCTGGCCCGTCAGTACCTATACCACCGGCAGAAATACGCACCGGACGTGACTCACCGGTGGTGCCACCACCATAGACACCCTGGCCTGCGATAGCGCCTTCTACCAGATCTGGCAAGCGGCCATCTTCGGGGTATACGATATGTGAGGTGCGCACGGTATCGCCGATACCGGCATTTTCGATCCAGAAATCATTATAGGATTCATCCACTCCGCCAATTGCCAGCGCGGCATCGGAGGAAGCATCGCGAGCGGCCTGCGCGGCCTCAATGGCGGCAATTTCATCAGCGGACAAAAACTGGCGCGTGCCGTATTGTGACGGGCGCTGCATCGGGACATCGGATGAGAAATTCCATACGCCCTGCAAATCGGGCTGGCCCCACTCGGTGCGCGGTACCTCGTACTCCTGAGCGTTCACACCCAATGTGGCGAACGCTGTAAGGGAAAAAAGCAGCGGCGATAGTAACTGGCTGGCTCTACGCATGGTGACACCCTGAAATTAATTATTATTAATGGAATCTGTGACTAATTCAGCTTACTCATCCCGGTTGCACAATTCAATCTTCCTGACAGCGGTTCACCCCGGCTGTCGGTATCCAGGTCCGGCACGCTAGGTCACTTTCTGCCTGTGCTGATACGCAGGATCGAGGTGTTTGCCTTCGCGCATAATTTCCGCCAGCGTCGCGACTGCTTTGCCAATGTCTGTGAAACTCAGGATCAGCGGTGAAAAACCGAAGCGCAGGTAGCTGGGGCTGCGGAAATCCGAAGCAATGCGCCGGGCATGCAATGCCTGGCAAATGCCATAGGCATGAGGGTGGGAGTATGCAAGCTGGCTCCCCCGCGATTGCGCATTGGAAGGTGATTCCAATTGCAGAGACTGCAACACTTCATGTTCGGTAATCAACGACATGAACAATTCGGATAACTGAACAGATTTGGTTCTCACCTGTGCCATGTCAATGTCATCAAACACATCAAGAGCGGCATGCAAAGCAACCAGAGAAAGTATGTTAGGTGTTCCAGTAAGGAATTGCGCCATGCCGCCTGCGGGTTCGTATTCTTCTGCAAAAGCAAAAGGCTCGGCATGACCCATCCAACCCTGAAGCGGCTGCTGAAATTTGTCGTGATGCGCCTTGTTGGCATATATAAATGCCGGCGCACCAGGCCCGCCATTGAGAAACTTGTAACCACAGCCCACAGCGAAGTCTACATCCCATTTATCCAGCTCAAGCGGCGTAACGCCGACACTATGAGATAAATCCCAGATCACCAAAGCACCCTGCGCATGAGCTGCGGCTGTGAGTGCTGCAATATCATGCATGGCACCCGAGCGAAAATTGACCTGGGTGAGATAAAGCACCGCGACATTCTCATTCAATTGCGCAAGTAGATTCTCGCTGCTTACCGCTTGAAGCTGACAACGCGCCTTACCCAGCAAAGTATCGAGACCCTGAGCGATATACAAATCGGTAGGAAAATTATCCGCCTGCGAAAGAACTACATGGCGCCCTGCATTTAGCTGCAGCGCAGCAGCAAGCAGCTTGAACAGATTGATTGACACGGAATCACAACAAATAACCTGTCCTGGTGCAGCCCCGATCAAGGCTGCGACTTTTTCTCCGGTCGCTGTGGGTAAATCGATCCAGCCATGCTTGTTCCAACTGCTGACAAGATCTATACCCCACTCCTGCCCAATCAATTCGGTCATGCGTTGTTGCACGGCCGTCGGAAGTGGTCCAAGGGAGTTGCCATTGAGATAGAGCTGTCCGTCCGGCAGAGCGAACAGTTTGCGCTTTGCCGCTAGCGGGTCTGCCGCATCCAGAGCCTTGATCTCTGCACTATCCAATTACAGTGCTTCCTCAAGCAAAATCATCAAATAGGCAAACGCACCGGTGTCGGGGTGAATCCAGTCGAAGTGGCCGGCGCCTTCAAATATACGGATCTCGGCTCCATCAAGATCAGCCTGTGATAAAGGAACGATTTGATCTACATCCCCATGCATGAGCACTGTACGCGTATGTGTTTGCATGCGTGCCGGGTTGGCCGCGGCATAGTCCTGTGGAATTTCCTGCGCGGTGCCATTCATAAAAAGCGGTGTAGCCGTCTGGCAGCTATTATCACCCAGACTGTATTGTTCGATATCGACAATGGCAGCCAGCCCTACAACGAGGTCTATGCTTTCAGCAAGTTGCTGGTTAGCACCGGCGAGCAGCGCCAGGTGTCCCCCGGCGGAATGTCCAAGCACGGCAACACGTTCCGTATCGACTCCTCGATTACCCAGTGTGTCGATAATTTGTAGTCCGAGCTCGATATCCTGATAGGTGCCGGGCCAGCCTCCGTCAGCATCACCGGTGCTACGATATTCCAGCGCCCAGACTGCAAAGCCCATATTTGCCAACGCCGTATTCAAACCATAGGTATGGGAAATATCAAAACTATTGAGCCAGCAACCTCCGTGAATCAGTACGATTAGCGGGGCGGGTTGTAACCGGGTATCAGGCAGCCAGAGTTCGCCGAATTGCCGATCGGCACTGCCATAGCCGATTTGGGCATCCGGTTCGCGTGCAGATAATGCCAGCACTGCATCGAAACTGACATCCGACAACAAGGGTTGCTGCGCATGGGTGTTGGTAATTACAAAGAAACTAACCAGCAGGAGCATACTTTGCTTAAGGCGCTTCATCATTTGTTTCTTAACAAGCCACGAGATTGAACGACACTATAAAGGTAACATACGAGTAATACCTAATTGGAAGCCAGCTTATGACTCTGGAACAACTCGCCAACATGGGCGAATTCGTCAGCGAAATCGCAGTCATTGCCTCACTGATCTATTTGGCATTACAGATCAGGCAAAACACAAAATCGGTGCGCAGCTCAACCCTGCTCGATAACACTGCTATCTGGACCAATTTGCTGACCCAGATTTCTGACACCAGCAATGTCTCTGCATTTAGTTAGGGCTACAATCCGCAACCAGCAGAGAACGATCCCGTTCGGTTTACGCAATTCATGCTGCAATGCCGCGCCATCTTTGCGGCTTGGGAGAATCAGCATTATCAATACTGCAACGAGACCCTGGATAAACAGACTTATGAAGGGTATGAACGGGCCATTGCAAAGATCATGTTGGCGTTTGCAGGATTCCGCATTTACTGGCAGATGAATCGGGATGTCTTCTCGCCAACTTTCACTGCGCATATCGACAAATTGATTGCAGATACGCCTCTGCAAAGGGGTGATGCGCTAATGAATGAGTGGAATGAAAAAATAGCAGCGCTCAAACAGCAGCAGTCCACCAGCTGATATCGCCGAGATCCCTTCCATGGGCAGTCTTCCCCATACCCCATTTCTATTCATTGCATTCTGGCTCGCCCTGTCAGGCAATAGTTTGTTATCTGCCCAGGTGCAGGAACTGGCACGCTTCGAACGCACAATCGATGAAAGCTCGGCGCTGGCACGGGACAGGCGCGGATGAATCTGGTTAAATCAGGACTTCCATGTTTAAACCAGTATGCCTGTGCAGCTGCCCACTTGAGCAGAAATAGCAGGCCAGGAGTAAGTTTTGCGCGCAGTCATGAAATTCCTTCCCTTTTACCTGATTACCAGCTTGTTTGTCTGGAGCAGCGCAGTTTACGGGCAGGTTAGCCAGATTCTTGAAGATGAGGCAGTCGCCTGGCTGCAAGGCCTCATCCGCGTTGACACCATTAACCCCCCGGGCAATGAAACCCGCGCGGTAGAATTCTTTGCCGATATCTTCGATGCCGAGGGCATCAGCTATGAGACTGCCGAGAGCGCACCGGGCCGCGGAAATATCTGGGCAAAGATAGAAGGCGGTGACGAACCAGCACTGATTCTTTTGCAACACACCGACGTCGTGCCGGCCGAAGAAGAATTCTGGACCATCGACCCACTCTCGGGCGATATTCGGGACGGCTATATTCTTGGACGCGGTGCGCGTGACATGAAGGGCCTGGGGATTATTCAACTGGCGACGTTTCTGAGCCTGCATCGCTCCGGTGTGGAACTCAATCGCGATGTGATTTTTCTGGCTACCGCTGATGAGGAAGCCGGTGGCTTCTTTGGCGTGGGTTGGCTTATTGACAACCACCCGGAGATCTTCGAAGACGTTGGTTTTCTTCTCAATGAAGGTGGCGGTGGCAGCAGCGATGAAGGCGATATTGTCTTCGGCGTGGAAGTCACCCAGAAAGTACCAGTGTGGTTACGCCTGACTGCCATCGACACACCAGGACATGGCTCGTCACCACGCCCGCAAACGGCGGTGACCCGGATCGTGCAGGCACTCAATACGCTTCTGGAAAACCCCTTCCCACCGCGCATCATTGGCCCGGTGAATGATTACTTTGCCGCACTGTCTGTGGACATGAATGAAGAATGGGGCCCGTCCTATGCCGACATCAACTCCGCCATTCAGGACCCGGCTTTCGTTGAAAAGTTGCATGCCAATCGGGCTGGTCACAATTCACTGATACGTGACACTTGCTCCATGACGCGCATGTCAGGTTCCAGCAAGATCAATGTCATTCCTCCGACGGCCTGGGCCGAACTGGACTGTCGCATTTTGCCAGACAAACCCGCCGAGCAATTCATTGCCGAACTGGATGAGCTGATTGGTTACACCGGTGTGGAAATTGAAACCATCATGGCTTTCACGCCAGCGATCTCGGAAACCAATAGCCGACTGTTCGATGCTATCGTTTCGGTAACACAGGAGTTGCATCCTGGTTCGCGCGTGATTCCCTCGGTCAGTACCGGTTTCACTGATAGCCACTTTACTCGCGATCTCGGTATTGTGAGCTATGGATTCAATCCATTGATTACGGAGAGCGGCGAACATACCGGTGTTCATGGCAATGATGAGCAAGTGCGCGAAGCAGCCTTTCGGCAAGCCGTGACCGACTACTATGCCGTGGTGCGCAATGTCGTAATCGACTAATCGTTCCGGATTGCACCCTTTTCCCATGCTTACTGGTGACTGCCCTGTGGAACTGACGTTTGCGCCAGATCAATACAGGGCATAACCCTTGCACTTTGTTACAACATCGTCACCCGCCTCCCCCTATAATTGCGCGCGATCCATAACAATTACGCGGCCAAAGGAACTGGCACGCCTGGAGAGCAAGCCTAAGATGTTGATTTCAAAGCACATTCCCTTGATTGTGAGCAGAACTACTGCCTGCGCCACGATCGCCATTTACGCCAGCCTGCCACTGACAGTCACCGCCCAGGACAATGTGGGCGAAGACAGCACCGTGGTCTATCCCGCCTCGTATTTCACCGAGTACCAGCCAGTTACTGCGCTGGACATGGTCAATCGGATTCCGGGTATCAACATCCGCGGGGGCAATGGCTCACCAGGCAGTAACGCCAGCCGCGGTGGTCGCGGACTGGGTGGCGGTGGCGGTGGTACCGAAGTGCTCATCGACGGCAAGCGTACCGCTGGCAAGAACAACAATACCCAGGGCCAGCTCTCACGCATTACCGCTGACCAGGTAGCCAGCGTAGAAATTATTCGCGGCACCGGTGGCGAACTCGACGTGCGGGGCAGCACCCAGATCGTCAATATTATTCTGCTTGAAGCGCAGTCTTCCAGCAGCATCTCGTACGAGTTAAACGCAGACTATTACGATGATTCCACCAGCGAACCCGGTGGCTCGGTAACCTATAGTGGTGTCGTGGGTGATCTCGATGTACTGGTGAATGCCTCGGCTGAACCACGCTACGAGAATCGTCGCTCATTCGAAAACAGCATCCTGGCTGACGGTAGCGCTAATGACATCATCAAAGAGGAAAGTGTGCGGGATCAGACCACTTATACCTTGTCCACCAATCTCAGTTATCAGTTCAGCGCAGATACCAGTGCACGCTTCAATGCGCTGTACGCTGAAAATGACAATCCCACAGAAGTTGACCGCCTCACAGTCGATTTACAGAGCGGCACATTCGATCATGCCTACCAGCGTGAAAACAATCCTGGCGAAAGAAGCAACTGGGAAATCGGCGGTGACATTGAGCACTCGTTTGCCAACGGCTCCCGATTGAAGGCGTTATTCATCAGTAATGAAAACGATGAACGCAGTATCCGGGAACGCTATGACATATTCGCTGACGGCAGCGAAGACAAGAATCTGTTTCTGGATTCTTCCAATATTATTACGGAGAAGATTTTTCGCACTTCCTACACCATGGACCTGACTGCTGATCAGGATCTCGAGTTTGGTATGGAGGCGGCGGAAACCATTCTTGATTCAAGCCTGAGCCTGGCAGTTGCGAGCACGACAGGCGTTCCGTCCGCTGCACATGATGGTTTGGTACCAGTAGCTGTGCCGAACTCCGACACTACAGTTGAAGAAATCCGCTACGAACCCTTTGCGATTCATAACTGGCGCATTAACTCACGCATGTCGCTGGAGTCTTCGCTGGTTTATGAAATGTCCGAGATTGAACAAAGTGGCGACTTCAACCAAAAGCGTGACTTTACTTTTTTCAAACCAAAATTCGATTACCGTTTTGATATTACTCCGCAACTGCAATTGCGCCTGCTTGTAGAAAAAATGGTACGCCAGATTAATTTCGTCGACTTTGTGGCGACCACGGACCCAGAGGATGAAGACAGCAACACGCTGGCCGGCAACCGCAATCTGCGACCCGACTACTGGTGGAACTATAACGCGCTGTTGGAATATCGCCTGCCCGACGACGTGGGTGTCGTCAGCGCCAATTTGTATCAACACCACCACAAGGATTTCAAACAGCGCATTGATGTGTCGACCAGCGAGGACAACCTGGAATCAGCGGTAGGTAACATCGGCAGAGGTAATATGTATGTGCTGGATCTTAAAGGCAGCATTCGCATGAGCATGTTTAACATGCCTAACCTGCTCGTGACATCACAACTCAGCGTGCGTGACTCTTCTGTATACGACCCACTGCTGGATGATGAGCGCAGTTTCAATAACTATCACCGTGGTCAATTCGACATCGGCTTTCGCCATGACATCCCCGAATGGCGCCTGAATTATGGCTTGAACTGGAACAATCGCTTCGACGGTGATTTCAAATCCTGGGATATCGACAAGATCGAAGAGTATTCTCAGGATCCGTGGGCGACTGCATTCGTCGAGTGGATCGGTTTTGGTGACCTGACCTTTCGCTTCGACGTACGCAACCTGACTGATCAACCCCAGTGTCGTTTGCGAGAACGCTATGACGGCCGCATCAGCGCCGGCATTATCAGCGAGGTGGAAGATCGCTGCTCAAACACCGGTCGGGTGCTGACATTTCGCATGAGCGGGAATTTCTAGCAACCCGCTGATTCTCTCCGAAGGCCGCCAAACCCCTGGTTTAGCGGCCTTTTTAATGCTCCGCCACAATAGTAATGTTCGGTTTTTCCGATTGTTTCTATCAATATTAATCATTTTACCGATTCAAAAGCCTGCGCTACGTTACGCTCCACATACACGGAAAACGGAGTGAACAATCAATCAGGCAATCAATATAGGCATTAACGAAGAAAACCGGCTGGCAATCGCCGATGGTCTCGCGCGCCTGTTGGCTGATACTTACACCATCTACCTGAAGACTCATAACTTTCACTGGAACGTTACCGGCCCGCAGTTCAATACGCTGCATCAGATGTTTGAAGAGCAATACACCGAGCTGGCGGAGGCGGTCGATGAAATCGCCGAGCGTATCCGTGCATTGGGTGTGCAGGCTCCGGGTTCCTATGCGCAGTTTTCTGAACTGACGTCTATCGAGGAAGAAACCGGAACGCCGTCTGCAGAGGAGATGATCAAGCAACTGGTTACTGACCTGGAGACTGTCATTCGTACAGCCAGACAGGTTCTGCCGATTGCTGATGAAGCCAACGACGAACCGTCCGCTGACCTGTTGACACAGCGCATGCAGATCCACGAGAAAACTGCGTGGATGTTGCGATCCATGGTGAGTTAAGCATGGGTCTGGTTGCTAAAACCTTGAGTTACGGCGCAATACACGTGGCGGTGACAATCACCGTCGCGTACGCGCCAAAAGATTGATATAAATCAGTTCGCGCTTGAATTACTCGGGCACAATCTTCACTACTGGTCAGAAGCGCAAACCATGCTCCCATAGACTGCGCTTCTCGGCTCCTTGAACATCCAGTTACGGGAGCCAGGCAGGTAGTGCTCGATTCGACACTCGCGATCTCCTCAAGAGCACTACTTACCTGGCTCCCTATTCTTGTTCTGCCCCCCCAATACCGATAATCAATCGTACGCATCAGTTCATTAGCAACGTTTGCCTAATTTCCTGGGTTAATAAAAATCCTGGCACGAGTTTGGACAAGCCAGCACCACGAACTTGTATCGCTCCGGCCACAACGCAAGCCGCAGCCAGGCATCCGGGTTGAACTCTGGATGGGCCGCTGAAGATCTGCCCCATCCCCTTGCCCTTAACCTGAAATTGTTCTTTACTCGGCAGGTACGTCAGCACTGGAAAAACATAATGAGAATTGCACTACTGATTTTGTCGGGCATGATGCTCAGCTATTGCACGACAGCCACATCACAGCCGGGCCATCCACTGGTAAATGATTTATGGGTGGCAGAAACAGATCAGGCGCGTCGCGCCATTGGCAATCAATTAATCGATGCTGCGCCCGATACTGAAACCCTGTATCGCTGGCTCAAACAGGGACCAGCCTACCCGGCCGCAGAGACTGGTGTGATTGAACTGCGGCGCATCGCACCTGACGATACTGTGTATCCCTATATGGTCGTGGTGCCGGAACATTACGATCCGGCGCGCCCCTGGCCCGTTGAGTTCATGTTGCATGGCGGTGTTGGTCGCGAAGGCTGGGAGCCCGGCGGGGGATGGTGGCGCGGTGGCTTTGATGAATTTTTGGAGATGGACCAGATCACTGTAATTCCAGCATCCTGGATGGAACATTTCTGGTGGCAGGACAATCAGGCCGAAAACCTCCCGGCCATTCTGTACACCCTGAAACAACAATACAATATTGACGACAATCGCGTGTACCTGACCGGTATTTCTGATGGGGGCACTGGCACTTATTTCTATGCCTTTAAACAACCGGAGCACTGGGCTTCCTATCAACCGTACATTGGCAACCCCGGCGTGTTAACAAATCCCGATGCCGGTGGCGGACATCGGCTTTATTTTGAAAACCTCCTCGGTGCTGCGTTCTACATTGTGAATGGCGAGAACGATCGCCTGTATCCGGCCGCTCAGTTGGAGCCCTTTATTCGACAACTGAGTTCCGCAGGGGTTAATCATGTTTGGCGAGTCATCGAGAACGGTGGCCACAACACCAGATGGTTGCCCGCAGAGATGCCTGCTATTGCGCAGTTCAAGACAGAAAATGCCCGTGATCCGTTCCCGGAAAAAATCACCTGGGTTACCGATACAACAGAACGCTACAATAAAAATCGCTGGCTACGCATCGATCAACTGGAACGGGAAGACATCCCTGGCCTGGTGGACATTGAACGCAGCGGAAATCACTTTGAAGTGCGCACCTCCAGAGTGTCGGCCTTTACCATCTTGCTTAACCCGGAAGAAATAGATTTTTCGGAGCCTGTTACGGTATCTCTCAATGGCGAACCATATTTTGAAGAGGCGCTGGAGCAGCGGGGAGATGTGATGATGTATTCATTGCTCGAAGGCTTCGATCGCGAACTCATGGTGAGTGCGTTTATCAATGTGACTGTCGAGTAAGTCTCCCTACCACGTTCTTTCCAAGTAACTTACCAAGAGGTTATTGTTGAAAACACGAATCGGTTTATTGTTGTTTCTCTATGCCCTGGGTGTGGCACCGTCATCTTTTGCCCAGGAAAATTGTGTCGGCGATCGCCTGTTCATTGGGGGGGCTGAGTTTTGACAGCGGCATCGGGTTCTCTGCAACAGCCAGTGCCAATGAAGAGGTCACACTCGAGGGCTATATCTGTCCAACAGCCGAACACATAGGAGAAGCCGCAGCAATCTACGTGGCATTCAGGTTGGACGGGGTATTTTTCTTCATTAACACCGCCAACGAACTGGTGGAATACAATGGCAATAACCTGACCCCTTTTCAAACCCAGCGAACCCTGGGATCTGAAAACCTCCTCACGCTATTCGATGGTGTCGTTGGCGCGCCGCTGGACGCAGTTGAATTGTTTGTGGCTTACGAGATCAACGACGAGTTCTTTCTCGACGAAGAGCCCATCAGCTTTTCTATCTATGAGCCAAACCCGCTCACTGTCTCGTCCATGTCTCCTGCCGGGAATGCGATTTCTGCCGCGGCCGATTCCGTAATCAGCCTTACGTTTGATCATGCCGTGGATCTCACTTCGATTGACACCTCTGACCTGCGCGTCTTCGGACGCTGGTCAGGAGTTATGGATGGAGAGTTGTCACTGACCAACAACAACCAGACACTGCAATTCACTCCAGAGCGAGCTTTCGCTGCCGGCGAATTTGTCTCAGCCACGCTTGTGCGTGAATCCATCTCCACCAGCGACGGTGGCACTACTGCGCTTGGTCATACCTGGGGATGGTGGGTTGCAACGAGTCCAGCCGAGCTCGTATTCAACGAAGTGGCGACCGTGAGCGCCAGGGAAGCTGGCTCTGACGAACAGATACAGACTTATGGCGCCTATGCGGGTGATCTGAATCAGGACGGCTGGTCCGATTTCGTCGTCCCCAATGAAATCAGCAACGACCTGCGCATATTCCTCAATGATGGTGCGGGGAACTACGATGATTTCACGATTGTGCCAATAGAGCTGGGTGATCGCCCTAGCCCCAATGAAGCGGCAGACCTGGATGGTGATGGCGATATCGATTTCATTGTAGGCAGTGCTGCGGGCAGCCATGCCCATGTGTTTATGGGCGACGGCCAGAGCAATCTTACCCAGACGCAGAACCTGCTGGTGGGCGATCGCGTGCGTGGTGTTTGCCTGGTGGATAGCGAAAACGATGGTGATGCTGACTTGTTCGCCACCAGCTTTTCTGCGGACCATATATCCCTGTTTATCAATGACGGGACAGGTACATTTTCTCCCGGCGGTGCGCTGCAGGCTGGCAGTGGCGAATGGTCCTGTGCCAGTGGAGATATGAACAATGACGGACTTGTTGATATCACTGTCGGCTCGCGCACGAGCCAGACGTTTTCGGTTTATCTTACGGACGGGGATGGCACATTTACCTTTGCGGGCAACACCCCTGCAGCCGGTGATCCCTGGATGATGGCAGCTGGAGACATCGACGGTGATGGCAATCTGGACCTCGCGGCAGCCAATGCCAGCGGTATCAGCCTCACCACCATCACCGGCGTTGGCGATGGCCAACTGAACACCGCCCAGACGTATTCACTGGCTGAGAATAATGAAGGCTTCCCATTGGCTGTTGATCTGGGGCGATCTGGACGGAGGTGGTGACCTCGATGTAGTCACAGCAGATTTTCGCACTCGCCTGTTTCTGATCCATGAGAATGACGGCAGTGGTGCCCTCACCCGCCTTGGTGCCAACCTGCTGTTGGCGCCGGAAGCAGCATCCTGCGCTGTTCTGCATGATCGCGACAACGATGGCGATCTGGACATCACCGGTATTGATGAAGTGGCCGATCTCCTGATTCTTTATGGCCACTGACAAGTTGGTACGGACTCTTTTCGATAATAGCCAATCCTGCACTGCAACATTCACTTGTCCTTTAGCGTCAATGCGGTAGGCTCTGAACATACCCGCACAAGAGTCGAGGCTGTCATGACAACACAAGAATATTCCAACTCCCGCCGCAAGTTTCTGCACAGTTCCGGTGCGCTTTTGATCGCTGGCCTGGGTAGCCAGACGCGCTTCGCAGTAGCCCAGAGTAGTGACAATTACTGGGATATGGTGCGAGCACAGTTCGCCTTTACCGAAGCGGCCGTGCCAATGAATGCCGCCAATTTGTGCCCATCCTTTCGTGCAGTGGCCGATACTGTATCAGCCTATACTCGCGATATAGATGTGGACTGCTCGTTTAATAACAGAGCAAAATTCAGTGAACTACTTGAGCAAGCGCGTAGCCGCGTTGCAGATCAACTCAATGTCAGTGCGGACGAAATTGCCCTGGTGCGCAATACCAGCGAAGCAAACAATATCATCAATAACGGACTGCACCTGGAAGCAGGTGATGAAGTCCTGTTGTGGGACCAGAACCACCCTACCAATAACGTGGCCTGGGATGTGCGCGCTGCGCGATTCGGTATTCGCGTGAATAAAGTATCCACACCGGTTCAACCACGCAATAAAGAAGAGCTTATCGCGGCTTTTACCTCACAGTTCAATGCACGAACCAAAGTGCTGGCGATAACCCATGTCTCCAATGTGTCTGGCATCAAGCTGCCGGTTAAAGAACTGGTCGAGGCGGCCCATGCACGCAATATATATGTCCATGTGGATGGCGCCCAGGTCTGGGGAGCCATGGCACTGGACCTGCGCAACCTGGATGTAGATTCTTTCACTGCCAGTGCACACAAATGGTATATGGGTCCGAAAGAAGTTGGGCTGTTATATGTAAAACAAGCCAACCATGATCGCATCTGGCCCAGTGTTATCGCGCCGGGTTGGGGTGATGATGCGGAAACCGATCTTATCGGTGCGCGCAAGTTTGAGTCGCTGGGTCAGAGAGACGATGCCGCATTGGCTGGGCTCGGCGCTGCCGCAGAAATACACGATCAAATTGGCTCTGCGCAGATCGAAACGCGCGTAGTGGAATTGGCGCAGCGCTTGAAAACCGGCGTGAGTGAGCTTGGCCTGGAGTTGATCACCCCCTTGGATTCAGCACTGAGTTTTGGTGTTTGCATCACCAGAGCGCCGAGCGGCCAGGGTGGCCGAATTTCCAATGCACTCTACACCGAGCATGGTATTGCCGGTGCAGCCACTGGTGGCGTGCGCTTATGCCCAACGATATATAACACTACCGAGCATATCGACCGTGCACTTGCCGGGCTGGCAAACCTGATGGCTTAGAAGGGTATAAGGTATCAGGCAGTGGGAAACTCGTAGTCCCTGAAGGTCTCGCGTAATCCCAGCTTGTTTATCTTGCCTGTGGCTGTATGCGGCAATTCTTCTACAAATACCACGTCGTCCGGGATGGCCATCTTGTTTAACTGGCCCTTGAGATATTCAAGCACCTGTTCCCGCGTCAGTGATTTCCCAGGCTGCCGCACGACAATTAGCAGTGGTCGCTCGGTCCACTTCGGATGATATCTGCCAATGACCGCCGCTTCGGCAATATCGCTGTGGCTGACTGCCGCGTTCTCGATCTCGATAGAACTCAGCCACTCACCGCCAGATTTAATCACGTCTTTCGTACGATCAGTGATCTTCAGATAGCCCTCAGGTGTAATCGATGCTACATCTCCGGTCTGAAACCAGCCATGCTCATCGACCGGGCAATCCTCTGCACCGGGTTTATCAGACAAGCCGTAATATCCACTGGCTACCCAGGGTCCTCTCACCTTGAGTGCACCAAATGCCTCGCCATCCCAGGGCAGCTCTGCATTGTTTTCATCAACGATGCACATTTCTATACCGAAGACACCACGCCCTTGCAGACACTGCAGGTCTGCCACTGCATCATCAGACAGATCTTCCATTCCATTCTTTAAAGCAAACACCGTTCCAAGAGGGCTCGTCTCGGTCATGCCCCAGCCCTGTACTACGGTGACATCATGCTCATCCCGGAAGCGCTCGACGATGGTACGCGGACAGGCTGCGCCGCCGACGTGGGCGCGCTTGAGGCTGGGCACGCTCTTGTTTTTGGCCGCAAGGTAGTCGAGCAGTGCCAGCCAGATGGTCGGCACACCGGAACTCACAGTCACTGCTTCGCTATTCATCAGATCACACAGCGTTTCGCCATCGGCCATCTTCGGGCCCGGCAAAACCAGTTTTGTGCCCACCATAAGTGCCGCATAAGGCGCACCCCAGGCATTGACGTGAAACATAGGCACGACCGGCAAACTCACTTCGCGATTGGAGGCATTGGTTACATCGGGCAACGATCCTGCCAGCGCATGCAAAATGGTTGAGCGGTGACTGTAGACAACACCTTTGGGATTCCCGGTTGTGCCCGAGGTGTAACACATGCCGCTCGCAGTGTTTTCATCAAATTCCGGCCATTCAAAATTGTCGGGCTGCTCTTGTAATAGCTCTTCGTAGCACAGCACATTGTCCAGGCTGGAATCAGGCATGTGGGCCTTGTCTGTCAGCACGACGATGGTTTCGACTTCTGACAGATGCGCTTGCAGCGCTTCCAGCAATGGCAAAACCAGGGCATCAACAAACAGTATCTTGTCTTCGGCATGATTGATGATATACGCCACCTGCTCCGGAAACAGCCTGGGGTTGATGGTGTGGCACACCATGCCGCTGCAAGAAACCGCGTAATAGAGTTCCATATGACGGTAGTCATTCCAGGCCAGGGTACCTATGCGATCACCAAATTTGGCGCCGAGCGATTCCAGAACATTAGCCAATTGCCGACAGCGCCCGGCAAAGACCTTGTAATTTTGCCTGTGCCGCGGATTGTCAACAGTCACCGACACCATTTCGACATCCGGAAAGTTTTTCTCCGCATGTTTCAGTATCGAGGAAATCATTAGCTGGGAATTCATCATCAGTGCTTGCATATTAAAAACCTTAAGCTCGTTACCGTTTATTTTTTGTATTACTTACCAGACTTTACTTACCAGACATTGCACAAGGTGATCAACACAATGAGTCCAGAGCTATTTCCCGAGAGCCGCCAGTACCTTACGCTTGCCTTTGAATGGACGCCTGCCGTGCATCACCAGAAAATTGTCCACCAATGCGACATCGCCAGTTTGCCAGGGCGTATCGAAAACAATCTCTTCGCTGATTTCCACAGCTTGTTCCATTGCGGCTATCGGAATGTCCGAGCCATCGCCGAAGGTGATAGATTTACGCGCCTCGTTGCGGGAATCCTGCCAGCCACAGAATGCCGCGATTAACTGATTAAAAAATACCTCCCGTCCATCTCTCGCCTGGCGTATTACCGGCAGTGCTGCGGTGGTCACTTTAAGACTGTCACCTTCTTGCCACTCCCAGCTATAGCCCAGATCAGCCAGCCGGATCTCCGCAGCATCTCTATCGCTCACAGTCAGTGTATCCTGCCAGCTGCGACCCTGACCTGATGCCGCATCCGCAGCGGCTGGCATCACATTGGTATAGCGTGCGCCGAACTCCCGGCATTTAGCAGTGAACTCCGGCAGTTCAGCATCCAGTCTTTGCAACAGCGCATCAGAACGGCACAGGGGTGTTGCCCCACCCGACTCTGCCGCCTGTTCACAGTAGAAGAACAGTCGTGAGGGATAGAGAGGGGTTTGCGCCATCTCGTGATGCAGAAATATCTCTACCTCAGGTGGTGCTTCATTGGCAGTGAATACCCGTTCAGTGCGATTGTGGCGCACCGCATTGGACAGTGATTCAGCATACGTGAAGTTACCGAGGTCCATAACCTGTATCAGGGCATCAAACTCCAGGTCTGACGCCACTGGAAATCCTCGCAACAGGATTGCCCCATGCTGACCCAGCAGGTTGGTTAACTGATCCTTTTCTTGCGCCAGGCCTGCAAGAAAATCTGTGTGCATTATATTCTCGTCTGTCGGATTCAGCACAAGGGGAAAAGCACCATCGAAGTTTTTCGATTGCTCTAATGAGATCTGTTGAAAAATACTGTTAGCCATATGCCTGAAGTCAGTCGTAAATTGGATAGAACTTGCTAAAAGCCGCGTCGCAGAATACCGCCGGATCATTGAAACGGCGATTGCGGTTAAGGTTCGAGATCGCCTGCATCTCTTCCTCACTCAGCTCGAAATCAAACAGCGCGAGATTTTCTCGCAAGCGTTCCGGCTTACTGGATTTAGGGATGATTGCCGTGCCGCGCTGGATACCCCAGCGCAATACAACTTGTGCTGGCGTGCGCTGTACACGTGCCGCAGCGGCCGTGACCACATCCTGCTCAATGACAGACTCCTGTGCCTCAGCCATGTTCAGTGATAAATAGGATAATGCACCCAGTGGCGAGAATGCGGTGACAGGCATATTGTAATCTGCCGCCAGTCTTAACAATCGTTCCTGGGTCAAAAACGGATGCGATTCAATTTGCAGCATGGCCGGCTTGATTTGACTGTAGGCCATCAGGTCATTCAATAAACCGCTATTGTAATTACACACGCCGATCTGCCTTACGAGTCCGGCCTCTACCAGCGCCTCCATGGCTGCCCAGGTTTCATGCAAAGGCACGGAATCAATTTCCATGGTTGGCTGGTCAGCTTGTGGATCGAAAAACCATTCCGGTGGGTAGCGCTCGGCGAAATCCACATACTTGAGTGCAACGGGAAAATGGATGAGATAGAGATCTAGATAGTCGACACGCAGATCTGACAGTGACTTTTCACAGGCGGCCCTGACATGCTCCGGTCGATGATAGGTATTCCAGAGTTTGGAAGTAATCCATAACTCTTCCCGCTGGCAAAGCCCTTGCTCTAGCGCCTGCGCAATACCTGCACCGACTTGAACTTCATTACCATAGTCTGCCGCACTATCCAGGTGTCGATAACCCGCGCTGATGGCATCAGTTACGGTGGCTGCTGTCTGATCACGGTCGATCTTCCACAGGCCCAGCCCAATAGCTGGCATCGATTGCTCACCTACCCTGATCAGGTAATTCTCCACCTTTTTACTCCTTTACCCATTCATTAAGTTTATTGTCAGCCAGGAACGTGTCGATATCCACCGGTTGCCCCGACGCCATGGATGCCTGGGCTGCACTGGCGACAATGATGGCCCAAAGCCCCTGGAGCGGCGTAGCAGCATCAACCGGCTTGCCTTCCAACTGATCCATAAAAGCTTCGTGTTCGAAAAAAGTAGAACCGTGATGGCCGCTGCGCTCAATGACAGACGGATACGTACAGTCGCGAGGCGCATAATCGGCATGGCCCTCGACTTCGACCTGGATAGTGGCACGGGAAGATTCATCTCGCTTGAAACTTGAAGTCTCACTGGCTATGAGGCGCCCGCGCGCACCCGTTACGATTATCTCCTCCTCCAGCTCCTGGGTAAACATGTTCAGTGTGAAACTGGCACGCTTGCCATCAGCGAACTCTATGATGACAAAGGCATGATCGTCGATGTCAGACTGCTCACCTTCATGGCTGAAATCCTTGAAGTTCACCGCTTGCCCGCCACTGGCAAATACCCGCACAGGCTGCGATTCGGCCATTAGATTAATCAGATCGAAGTAATGGCAGCATTTTTCAACCAATGTGCCACCAGAGTATCGATTGAACTTATTCCACTGACCCACCTTATCCAGAAACGGCGGTCGATACTCACTCATGCTGATAGTTTTGATCGCGCCCAGCGCCCCGCTCCTTGCAGCATTAAAAGCATCGACATACTGCGCCTTGTAACGGTACTGCATACCGAGTTGCAGAAACGCCGGCGTTGCAGCGGCCATCTTCATCATTTGTGCAGCATCTGCCAACGAGGTCGCCATGGGCTTTTCCACAAACAGCGGCTTATTGTAAGCAATGACACGACTAACCAAATCGCAGTGGGTGTAGTTGGGTGTGCAGATAAAAATACCCGCAACATCCGTATCAACACACAGCGCCTCAAGATCAGCATACACTTTGGGCGCTGCCAATCCTGCCGGGGCATATGCGGAAAACTCCTGTAGCGCCTGCTGCAGGCTTGCCGGTTCCGGGTCATACAAACCTACTACACGTGCACGGCCCAACAATGTCGCTACTTTTAAATGCTCACGGCCGATCATGCCAGCACCGATTATCGCGAGCCCGTGCGCGGGCTTTTTGCCAGGCAAGTCCATGGCTTCAACACGTTTACTGCGCGCGGTGGCGGTTTCGCTATAGAAAGGCGCAGCTGGCATAGTTAGATAGCCTCCAATTGTCTATAACGCAGCCAGCAGGCCATATTGATCACCACCAGAATGCCTATCAGAGGCCAGAACCACACACTTAGACCATTAACCAGACCAATAGGTGAGAACAGCAAATAGAGGCCAACCACACACGACAATAAAGTTGTAGCGCAAGGCACGAGGTACCTCCAGGGGGTCAGGTCTACCTTTTCATTACGATGATATGACCATTCCTCTTTCCTTGGCATGAAATAACCAAGACTTAACATGATGCCTATCTCGATAAAAAACAGAATGGCATAGATATGCAGAAAGTGAATATCGATAACGTCACTCAATACAAACTGCAGCATGCCGTACGCAATTATATGAAACATGATCACTACCTTTGCACCCAGCGCTGGCACTTTGCGAGTAAACAGGCCTATCAGGACGATGGCAATGACCGGGATATTGTAGAAGCCGGTAAAGATTCGAATGATTTGCCACAATCCTTCGGGTGCATACTGCAGTAGTGGCGCGATAAAGAATGAGAACAGGGCAATGACCACACTGGCGATTTTCGCCACGCGTACCATGTGACGATCATCGAGCGGCTGCTTGAGCAATGGCTGATACACATCCAGGCAGAACAATGTGGCAGCGCTATTGATCAGCGAATTGAATGAACTGAACACAGCGCCTAATAGCACTGCCAGAAAGAAACCACTGGCCCACACCGGCAGCACATCACGTATCAATTGCGGATACGCCAGGTCTATGCTCGCCAGCCCCGGACCATAAAGATGGTAGGCGATCACACCAGGAATCATCATCAGGAACGGCACGAGCACCTTGAAAAACCCGGACAGCAATACGCCTTTTTGTCCCTGCGCCAGATTGCGCGCCGCCAGGGTGCGCTGTATCACGTACTGGTTCGTGCACCAGTAGAACAAATTGGCGAATACCATTCCGGTAAATAACGTGGCAAACGGAGTCGGGTCTTCCGGGCCACCAATCGCGTTAAGCTTTTCGGTATCGGTGGAGGCAATAATGACCAGCCCTTCGCCGATACTGCCTTCACCCAGCACAGACAGTCCGAGCAATGGCACTGCGATACCCACGACCAGCAGCCCCAAACCATTAATCGTATCGGATACTGCCACCGCCTTGAGACCACCAAAAATGGCATACATCGACCCGATTCCGCCGATGGTAACTATCGTAAGCACCAAACCCTGGCTGTAGCTCACATTGAGCAATTCGGGTACGTTAAACAGTTGTAGCACCGCAATAGAGCCGGAGTACAGTACGCCCGGAATAGTGACCAGGCCATAACCCACCATAAATAACACAACTGTCATACGGCGCACGCCATCATCGAAACGGTCATTGAGAAATTGTGGCAGGGTTGTGAATGCGCCAGCGAGATAGCGTGGCAAGAAAATGAACGCCATGCAGACGGTGGCGAAAGCCGCGGTGACTTCCCAGGCCATACTGGAAAGGTTATAACCGTAAGCCGAGCCGTTCAGGCCGATAAGCTGTTCTGCAGAGAGATTGGTCAGCAGTAAGGAGCCGGCGATAAACACCGCACCGAGGCCACGTCCGGCGAGGAAATAGCCCTCGCCAGTACTGACCTCACCGCGCGACTTGCGGTATGAGATCCAGGCCACTACTCCCATGAAGAAGATGCAGCTTGTCAGGGTGTAGAAAAGATCACCGGAATTCAATTGGCTAGATCACCTTGTTACGAATAAGCGACAAATGGAGGCACAGACATTTGGCCACCAGGCAAAGTCGTTGTATCACAATGCCTGTGCGAGTAGAAAGAACTCTGAAAACGCAATGGCAGGCGCCCACTGACAAAATAAAGGCAAGAATATGCCATACGAATGTAAGTATGTGCGTATTTCAGCTATATTGGCCGGGATGGAAGATTTCCGGCAGGGTCGCCGACCCCAATCAACTTTATTAACGTCGATTGAAGCATAGATACAGACAATGCCTAGCAGTTGTCCTGTTATAAACTAATAGAAATTCAGTTACCGCGTACAACCCCACCAGGTGGAGATCTTGATGATTATCAGAAGCATAAAAATATTTTCCAGTTTGTTCATGGCCTTGTTTATTGTTGGCCAAAGCAGTTCCCAGGATGCCTCAAAACAAATTGATGTGACTGCCGAATTATTCAAATGCCTCACCGAGATGGCCAGAGCTGGCTCGGGCGCATTCTTTGTCGACAATATCCTGGGAGATGTCGAGGCCACGCTGGAAGTGGCTAATTCGGAAACCGGTGGTGTTTATCCTGCTGGCTCTGTGATCTCACTGGTGCCCAGCGAAGCCATGGTCAAACATAACGAAGGCTGGAACCCGGACACCAATGACTGGGAATTTTTCGAGCTTAATGTCTCTGAGGCGGGTTCCGAAATTGGCGTACGCGGCACAACCGAAGTCATTAACCAGTTCGGCGGCAATTGTTTCGACTGCCACAAACTGGCGCGCCCAGAATGGGATTTAATCTGCGGTACTGATCACGGCTGTGCTCCATTACCCATTCCACGGGAAACCATTATCAATATCCAGAACTCTGATCCGCGCTGTGTACGAGAAGATTCAGCCGACTGACTCAGCGCAACGCGCGCAGCACTGCCGGGCGCTTGTTGAACAATGGCTAAACCGTTCCTGATTATTCAGTTGCGTCCAGAGGACGCAACTGCAGACAACGAATTGGCCGCCATTCAACGCTATGGTGAACTGGCGGATGACGAAGTCATGCGACTACGCGCTGAGCAAAATGGCCTCCCGAACATTGAACTTGAGGATTTCCAGGGCATTATTGTTGGTGGCAGTCCGTTCGACGTCAGCACCCCCCACGATGAAAAGACTGCAATTCAACAGCAGGTTGAGCAGGACTTTGCACATCTGTTCGACCGAGTGATTCCGGCGGATTTTCCATTCCTTGGTTGCTGTTCAGGCAACGGCTTGCTCGGACAATACCTTGGAGCGCCTATTTCAACCCGCTACGGGGAAGCAGTAGGAGGTGTTGATCTCACGCTGACTGATGCCGGACGACAAGATCCATTGCTGGAAGGTTTCCCCAATACATTCAGGGTATTACTCGGCCATAAAGAAGCCTGTGACTCGGTGCCACCACAGAGCACCTTGCTCGCCAGCGGGCAGGCTTGCCCGATTCAGATGTTTCGTGTGCGAAGTAATGTCTATGCCACACAATTTCACCCGGAAGCCGACCCGGAAGGTTTTGGTGTACGTATCGAAATCTACAAGAACCATGGCTATTTCAAACCTGAGACTGCAGCCGAATTAATCGCATCTATCAGTAATGAAGAGACTCCCTGGGCGCAGCGCATATTGCGAAATTTTGTCAGGCGCTACCGGTGATTCCAGTCGCATCTAAATTGCATGTCTTTGATAGAATTTTCCCTTGTAGTAATCGCGCAGGGAAGTCCGCTTGCGTTCAGAAAGGGTTAAGCCAGACAAGCTGATACTTACCATTCCCGTCACGATTGCATAATAGTTATTAATAATTTTTCAGGAGAGTAATGTGAAGCAATTTTTCATGCTTGTAGTCACTGCAATGATGATCCCTTTCGCTCTGGGTCAATCAGCCACTTTCACTAACAACGTACTTACCGTGCCGGGAGTCGGTGTCGTCGACGGCGATACCTCATCGTTCTATGCCGATGTTGAACTCAGCTATGAGGGAGACGGTATGTTTCGAATTACTGAGGCACAAGATCGCAGCCTGGTAGCCATAGAGGAAATCAGCGTATCCATCCTGGAATCCTTTCCAGTCCAGGTAAGTGTTAACGTCGATGGTTACAAATCAGTGCCGTGTGTCGAACTACTGGAACCGGCTGTGACGCGCGACGGCAACAACTTCACCGTGATTCTGGCCGAGTCGCAACTGGGGCCTGCTGATGAACAACAAACATGTATTGCCGTTACTGACCCATTTACCACCAGTATCAGCCTGGATGTCCTGGGTCTTGGCGCCGGCACATATAACGTCAAGGTCAATGACGTCATTACTGACTTCACGCTGGAAGCAGATAACCTGCCACCGGCTAATTAGTTCCAGCTAGCGTGGCGGGTCCAGGTTTCCTTGCACTGAATTATTGATGCGAAACCAGCCCGCCACGGCAAACCTTTCTCGGGTGGTTGGCAATACCTCGTGTGGCATCTCTTCGCTTAGAAACATAACAAGTGTCCGGAAGCCTGGCTGCACTGTAATTGAATCTGTGGAAGCCGACTCTGGATACAGCACCAGCTCCCCGCCCTGGTCTGGTTCCCATCCCCGGTTCAGATAAGTTACTACCGATAATACGCGGTTTGACTCACCCTTGAACGCATCTACATGCCGGCGATAGAAGTCGCCGGGTTGATAGCGGGAAAAATGGCTCTCAAAAGAAAACAGGCCCAGAAACAAACGGCGATTCAGATAGGACTGTAAAGCACCCGCCCAGTCAAACCACGAGGCGGCATAAGGCGTGCTCTCTTCCAGCCAACAGATATTATCCCGGCGCACAAACTGATTGTGCATCTGGTCGGTGCCGCGCCCAATAGTTGCTGGCTGGAATGCTGTAGACTGCACTCTGGACAGACATTCGAGTAATGCCTCGGCAACGCTCTCAGGCAGGCTGTCAGGAAGGATGACGTAGCCCTGCCTTTCAATGCTGTCAGCAATCAATTCAAACAGCGCCGCTTGTTCGCATGCCGCTTTATCGGTTCGGGCAAGTTCGTTGACCGGTAATTCAATTTGAGCAATCAATTTGTCTATACTCGCCTGAAAGATGCAGCTATTTACAGCAAGCCTGGGGTACTGGCAAGAAATATTTGAACAGGCCCCCTGTTTGGCTATCCGGTCTTCTGCCCCAGCCCGGCGCTCATGATAAGGCGCAGCGCATCGGTTGGATCGATATCCACTTTTTCCAGATCTTTTTCTGGCAACACCAGCATATAACCCCCGGCCTGGTAAGACATAGGCAGGTATACCGCCACATGGTCATCGTCGATCATATCTGCCAGTTGGGAGTTTTCTGCATCGCCACGCTTGGTGACGATGCCCATCACGTGAGAATCGCTATCGGGCAGTTTGACCCACACTACCGACTGATCAGAAAACGTTTTACCACCCACCAGGTCGAAGAAATCCTTGAGCGTACTGTAGACATATTTTGCCACCGGAATTCGTTCCAGGATTTTACCCGGCAGCTTCCAGACAAACCCGAGCAATTCCATCTTGATGCTCGTGCCCACAACGACACATATTGCCAGGAACGACACGATGGCCAGACCAGGCAGGTACCAACTGTCAGGGATAATGAAAAGCAGCAAGGGCCGCAGGGACTGCTCAATTTTTACTAATAACCAGACAACTATTTGCACAGAAATCAGCACCGGCAACAGTATTGATAAACCTGTAAGTAAGGCGCGCGTTATGGATTTCATAGATACCTCTGACTTGGTAGTGAAATGGCAGAATTGCACATTCCGGGGCAAAATTGCCATATCCCGGAAGAAAAAGCTGTGCGGTTTTTGCTATATTGGATGCCTGAGGGCCAATTATGAATAGTGATTGCGCGATCATCAAAGGCGTTCTACTGGATCTCGACGGTGTTTTTTATGTCGGTGAGCAGGCCATCGATGGTGCCCTGGAAACCCTCAAGAAACTGCAAGAGAATAGTATCCCCTATCGCTTTATTACCAATACATCGACCAAGTCAGTTGGCGATGATATTGAAAATGACGTGGGTGGTGGTCAGGCCTGTGGACTGATCGGCACGCTGGTAAAAACCGGCAAGTACAGAGCGGAGATGGCAAGGAACTCGGAAATTTCACCTGAGAATGCCATTGATTCCATTGCTGACCTTCCCACACTGCTTGGTCTCAATTGAGATCAAATGCACAAAACAACGTACAAGAGTCGGTGTTAATGGAACCAGCAGTTGTTTTTTGTTAGCTTGATTGATACTCGAGTATCAAAGACCAGAAAAAGATAAAAGGCTGTATGGAGTAGACTGTGATTTACGAAGTTGAAGGCGACATCCTGCTTACACGTGCGCAGGTGATCGCGCACGGCGTGGCGGTCAATGACACCATGACGCGAGGTCTGGCGCGCAAGCTACAGGAAAAGTTTCCCACCATGCGGGAGGAATTTCATGCCTGGTGCGAGGAGCACAACTCGGAGCCGGGAGAGTGTTGGCACTGGGGCGATTTTGACAAGCAGCAGGTTGCCAACCTGATCATAATGGAAGGAGCCGATCCTGCGATTAATCATCCGGGTCGCGCCACACGTGTCGCAACACATCGGGCTCTACGTAATCTTTGCAGTCTGGCCCTGGAGAAGCGCTTTACTTCTATCGCCATGCCAGTACTGGGTGATGAACATTCAGGCCTCGACTGGCCTACAGTCAGCGATATGTTGCATAGCCAGCTCAAGGAGCTGCTGATTCCCATATTCGTCTACACAAAGGAAAAGGAAGGCCAGTTGGCATCGGAACCAGGTATGTAACTGTTGTGGTAGTATTTCCTCACACTTGGAAATTACACCCCCAACTATAACTTTAAACAAAATGCCGAATTTCTTCGGACTGATTCTTCAACAAGGAAACACTATGTCCATTCAGAATCTGTTAAAAAGTTTTTTTACGCTGACCTCGATTGTTCTACTAGCTGGGTGTGAAATATCGGCTGAAAAACAGGCGATAATGGATGAATTCGCTGCGACTATTCCAACCTGTAACAGTGTTCCAGAATGCCAGTCCAAATGGGATATGGCCCGTGCGTGGGTCCAGGCTAATGCAGACTTTGGTATACGAATCTCCAATAACGAGAGAATTAACTCCACGGCGACGACCTTTAACGACGAAAGCGGCATTGGGATCGATGTCACCCGAGTGGCTCTGAATGACGGTAGTTTCCAGATCCTTGTCGATATGGAATGCATTCGGGCATACGGCTGTCCTGACCTGTGGGACAAGATGGTCGACTTCAACCAGGTTGTGAACGCCGCGAGATAGACCTCACGGTCAAGAAAGGCCAATCCAGTCATAAGCAATCGCCGATTTCGCCAGATAGTGGTTGGGGCTCGCTGCTATACATTTTCCCTTCCTGATAACCTATTGTTTTTAATCAGGTTATTTCTTGGCACATTTCTCGCTTAGTATCACTGGCAAAGACAATCAATGTGCTTTCTGCCAAATCAATTACTAATTACTTGTAACCACATTGGCTGACACTGCGTCTGATTACCAATGCGGTGTTATGCCCCGCAGAAATAGCGATAAAGGGAGAGAAACGTGATCAAGTTAGTTAATCTAAGCAAGGCCTATCGCACGGAGTACATGGAGACCGTTGCACTTAACGATATCAATATTCATATTCGCAAAGGCGAGTTCGTCGCAGTGATGGGCCCCTCAGGCTGTGGCAAGTCTACGCTGTTAAATGTAGTTGGCATGATTGACGAAGCCAGTAGCGGTGAGTACTGGTTTGATGGCCAGGAGATTGCGAAGCGCTCCGAGAATCAGCTCGTTGACCTGCGTAAGGAAAACATCGGATTCATTTTTCAGAACTTCAACCTGATCGACGATTTGACCGTTGCCGAAAATGTGGACCTGCCCCTGCTTTACCTGGGCATGTCGAAGAAACAGCGCAAGGAAAAAGTCCACGCCGCCCTCGAACTCGTCGGCCTGGATAGCCGCGCCAAACACAAACCACAGGAACTGTCGGGTGGTCAACAACAACGCGTTGCTGTCGCTCGTTCTGTTGTCACTGATCCGAAATTGATCCTTGCAGATGAGCCAACCGGTAACCTCGATACCAAAAACGGCGACGATGTGATGAACATGCTCGGGGTATTGAAAGACAAAGGTTCGACAATTCTGATGGTGACGCACTCACCCGAACATGGCAGTCGCGCTGATCGCATTATTCACATGCTGGACGGTGAAATAAGTACTAGCAGCGACACTCAAGGTAAAGCGCAGGAATTTCCTCCTCATCTGCAACCTGTAAACGGCTAGGAGATTGTCATGATTGCTCACTTTACCCGAATGGCAATGAAGGCCTTCGTACGCTATCGCTTGCATACAGTTGTAAGCCTGATGAGCCTGACCTTTGGTTTTCTGTGTTTTATGTCAGCAGTTCTGCTATCCAATTACATGGGTAGTTTCGATCAGCATTTCCCCAACGCTGACCGCATCTATAACCTGGTGATGGTAAACAAGTCAGGTGCTGGGCCAGATAGGTTCCCGATCGTTAACGAGCCAGCTGCGCGCTATCTACGCACCTACTTTCCCGAAATTCCCAATATCGTAAGAACTAACACTGGTAATCCTGAGGACGTAGCCGTCGGTGATCGAGCTTTTCAACTGGATACCCGATATGTGGAAGAGCGCTTTTTCGACATCTTTCCTATCGAGACCCTGCACGGACTGGAAACTGGTTCGCCTCTGCCACCCAATTCCGTATTGATCACCGAAACTGCTGCACAGCGTCTGTATGGTCGTACCGATGTAGTGGGAGAACGACTGCTACTGGACAATCGCTCAGACCTGGTCATTGCCGGCGTTACTGCTGAGTTTGAAGAACCCTCACATATGAACTTTGGCGTGTCTCTGTTCAATGTCGAGTTGTTTGTTCCAATGGATATTCAGGATCAGGCTATACGCGAACGCCTTATCTCACAAGGAATCGATCCAGATGCTGATCGCTGGGGCAATCAGTCTGACTATGTGTTTTTGGAAATTCCTGAAGACCTGCCATTTGATGAGGAAGAATTTGCCCGGAGGCTGGATCAGTTTGCCTTGGATTCCATGCCGGAAGACCGCAGCGAAGTGCAGTCATTCGATATCATTCCGGTGAATTCTCTGATCACCACGACAATGGCATTTATTACTGGCGGTTTTGATATGACCCAGGTGCTCATCTTTGCCGGCGCCCTGGTGCTGATGATTGGTTGTCTCAATTATTCCAATCTTGTTATCGCACAACTGTCACTGCGCAGTCAGGAAATTGCCGTACAGAAAATTATGGGCAGCAAACGCAGTATGCTCATCGCGCAGTATTGTTATGAAAGTTTTCTCTTTGTGTGCATTTCTCTCATCATTTCGACAATCGTTTTTTATTTCCTGCTTAATGCCTTGCAGGCAACAGGGCTCAAAGGCCTGTCTCCGAGCCTGCTGCTTGATGCTGACTTGTGGCTCCCGTTGGCGCAGGTAGTCGTTGTGATCATACTGATCGCTGGTGGTTATCCCGCCTTGCGCACCGCGATTGTCCCTCTGATTCGCATGATGCGACCTAAAGGTTCCAGTGGCTACTCCGGTCGCCTGCGCGCCTTGATGGTGGGCGTACAGTTTTTTATCTCTGGCACATTGATGATACTCGCCATCATCATGTATTCGCAGAACCAGGCTCTCGTACAGGAACTGGATGGCGCTATTGCTGACCCCAAGATTGTGATCAATACCATGACGGACACCTATCAGGTTGAACCGGAATTGGTTGCCACTGAATTGTTGCGGCATCCCGCAATTCTTGCAGTGACGCAAGTGGACACGCCGCCCTGGAATATCAGTAACTCATCAACTGGCTTCACACGATCCCCGGGTCTCAATGAAGATACCGTTGAGTTGAGTTACCACAATGTAGGCTACAACTACACGGATGTTATGGATATGGAAGTGATTGCCGGGCGTGAGTTTGAGCGCGAGCCCACGAATGATCATTTCCCAGACTATCCGAGCCTCACTCCCAGCAGCGGACCTTTCGCAGCCATCATCGATGATAGAGGCGCTCAATCTCTGGGATGGGAGTCCGCTACTGATGCCATAGGCGGAACTATATATCGCCGACTGGGCCCACCCCTGGTGGAAAACCGCATGGAAATTGAATTGCAAATCGTTGGCGCTATGGAAAAGCCGCATTATCAGTTCATTGATTTCGGCGCATTTGGTTCCCAGGGCAATATTTTCTTCTTACGCCCTGAGTCAGCGAGATATATGGCGCTCAAACTGGATCGGAACAGACTCAATGAAGGACTACAGCACCTGGAAGATACCTGGCAGCAACTGATGCCTACTGTGCCCTTACAAAGAGAATTTTTTGATGATTTATTTTATTCGGCTTATGCGCTTTTCGCGTCGATCGGTTGGTCTATCGGTGCACTCTCTGTGATGGGCTTTCTAATAGCCAGCATAGGCCTGTTAGGGAATGCAACATTTATCACAAATATTCGTCGTCGAGAGGTAGGCATTCGCAAAGTAATGGGTGCCAGCACCGGTAGACTGCTACGTCTACTATTGCTGGACTTTGCCAAGCCGATTCTGATTGCCAACGCCCTGGCATGGCCTCTGGGTTATATCATCGGAAGTAGCTATGTAAGCCTTTTCGCCGTGCGGGCAGAAGTAAACGCCGCGCCTTTTATCCTGAGCTTGTCACTGTCGGTATTAATTGCAGTTTCTGCAGTAATCAGTCAATCCTGGAAAAGCTCGCGAGTACGACCAGCAATGGTGCTACGTTACGAATAGACCGCTGTCTTCGGCGGCGCAAGCCGCCGGATCAAATCGGTTAACAATCCGACGCAATCAGTTTCCAGTTTAAGGTCGATGATGTCATCAGCCCGGGTTGTACCCTCGTTTATGCAGGCGATGGACAAACCGCGAGCGTGGGCTGCACGACAGAAACGAAAACTGGAATACACCATCAGTGAGCTGCCCACCACAAGCAATCCCGACGCGTTTTGTAGGGCCTGCATCACGTTATCCACAATATCCTTCGGCACTGAATCTCCAAAGAAAACCACATTGGGCTTCAAGATTCCGCCGCAAGAATTACAGCTTGGCGACTGCGTCATGGCGATAAGTTCATCGGCAGCATCAGCGTCCCCATCTGGCGCCAGTCTGGTGCTCTGGCCATGCAAATGGGTATTGTTGGTGACCAGCCAATCCTGGATTTCTGCACGCGGCGTGAGCGTTTTGCATTGCATACACACTACCTGGTCCAGCCTGCCATGCAGATCGACCACTTGTTGGTGCCCGGCACGCTGATGCAGTCGGTCTACGTTCTGGGTTACCAGATTGTGCACATGCCCGAGTGATTCCAGAGTGGCCAGTGCCCGATGCGCACCATTTGGACTCGCCTTGCCCATGGCTGGCCAGCCGAAAAAACTTCGCGTCCAGTAACGCTGTCGCGCCTTGGGTGAGGCCATGAAATCCGCATGCTGGATTGGCGTACGGCTCTTCCAGATACCTTTATTATCCCGGTAAGTGGGGATACCAGAAGGCAAACTGATTCCTGCACCCGTGATTACGCATAGCGACGAATTGCTTTCAACAAACTCTGCCAGTGCTGTGGTTGCTGATTCCGCTGTGCTTACTGTATCCAATACCGTTGCCATCGCCCTGTGTCGTTGCAGACAATAGTAGCAAGACTCTATGACAACGGCTAAGACGACAGATCAGTTCACCAGGATCAGGCAATTCTTTCTGAACTTCCAGGCGGTCAGACTCGACCCTGGGCCTGGCCCGTTGTCGCCCATAGATAGGTCGGCAGTGCGCAGGACAGGCCAATGAACAGGTTCATCGCGATGAAAGCCCATGGCTTCGGTCCATTGTTCTTGCGACTGAACATGTAGACCCAGAAGACAAGAGAAGAAATAATCAGATCCGCAGCGCCCCCGCCCGCGGCACCATTAACAAACCAGGAAGCGATGAAGTGTGTGACGCTTAACCCCTCGGTGGAGAAGAAATCGATAAAGAATACATATGGGATAATAGCTCCCAGTACAGCGAGTATCAGGTAGCTCGTTTTCAGATTCATACACGTACCTCGTTCTTTCAGTAGAATTGCTCATGACCCTATTCGCTCTGGTCTCAGCAGCAGGAATTTGGATAACTTCATTGAGGCCTATTTTCCGCTAATACGGTCGCAAAACAATTACCTCTCAGGTAAGGGAAACGATAAGGTAAAAGAGAGGCGGAAAGGGCAATAGATATCTGCAGACTTACAGAGCGGCGAGAATAGTCGCCCTTTTTACAAGTGTGTGCTCTATAAGCTTTGGTCAGGCAACAACAATAGTTTTGATATTTACAAATTCCTTGATGCCGTAATAACTCAGTTCCCTGCCGTATCCGGAGTCGCCGATACCGCCAAATGGCAGGCGCGGATCGGACTTGACGAAGTCATTGACGAAGCAGGCGCCGGTATTAATGCGATTGGAGGCAATCTCTTCGCCTTTTTCCAGATCCCGGGTAAATACACCTCCACCCAACCCATAAGCTGAATCATTGGCAATGCGTATGGCATCTTCCTCGTCTTCGGCAGTGATTATAGCGGCTACCGGGCCAAACATTTCTTCTTCATATGCGGGCATGCCGGGTTTTACGTCGGCCAATACAGAGGGTGGGTAGTAGCATCCATCCGCCAGATCCCCTGCGGGAATTTCACCGCCGAGAAATAATGTTGCCCCCTTTGCGACGCTGTCCTGAACTTGCTGATGCAAGTCGTCTCTCAGGTCAGGACGAGCCATAGGACCGATGGTATTTGAGGCGTCCTTCGGATCACCCATGGTGACTTCTTTCATGCGATCGACAAACTTCTGTGTGAATTCTGGCGCAATACTTTTTTCAACGATGAATCTTTTCGCGCAAATACAACTCTGGCCTGCATTAAGCAATCTGCTTGTCACACAGGTTTCCACTGCCGCATCCAGTTCTGCATCAGCGAGAACAACATAGGGGTCGCTACCACCGAGCTCCAGGACCACTTTTTTAAGCACTTTCCCGGATTTGGCGGCCACATCCCGCCCGGCGCGAGTGCTGCCGGTCAGTGTGACTGCCTTGATCCGTTTATCATTAATAATTGGTTCTACATTTTCGTTGCTCACCAACACCGTGCGAAACAAATCTGGTGGAAATCCTGCATTGCGAAATAACTCCTCGATCGCGAGCGCACTACCGCAGACATTTGTTGCATGCTTGAGCACACAACCGTTGCCTGCCATTAACCCAGGAGCGGCAAAACGGAACACCTGCCAGAAGGGAAAGTTCCACGGCATGATAGCAAGTACAAGGCCTATGGGCCTGAAGACAACCTTGCTTTTGCGTGCTTCAGTTTCGATAACTTCGTCTGCCAATATCTCCTCGGCATTGTCGGCATAGTACTCACACACACCCGCGCATTTTTGAATCTCCGCTTCACCGCCGGGCAAGGTCTTGCCCATTTCCTCGGCCATCAGGTTGGCGAATTCTGATTTACGTTCGCGCAGTAGTGTCGCCATCTTGCGCATTAACGCAGAACGCTCGGAGAATGATGTGGTCGCCCACTTTTTTTGCGCAGCGTCACAGCTTTCAATAATTGCGCTGACTTCTGTTGCACTGGTTTCATCGAATGTCGCGGTAACCGCGCCATTCGCAGGATTTATAGATTCAAACGACATGAAATATCCCACAAATAATTAGTGAGTGTTTAACACTAACAAATTTTTTACAGACTATCTCGCTATGAGTAATTCAAATACGTGAATGCCGGATAACAAGATGGTATTGGCAACTATAAGCTGGCCAATTATAGGAGTAACCAATGGTTTTGATTCGGAAAACATTCATCAAGAATTCTTTCTCTTGCTCTCAAAAAAATGTGGTTATTGATACTGAATTGGGTTGGTCGATATGCGTACACGTGATTCCATATAGGTCAGCGTTTCTCCATCAATCGTGCTGAACCAGTGAGGAGTTCCCGGTTGGAGCACGAGAATATCTCCGGCGCTGACCTGTCTGGCCAGACCACCCTCTATGCCATAGGGTGTGCGTATAACGTCTTCATTGAAAGTCTCCAGCGGTGGTATCAACAAGCCCCCGGTGACCAGCGTGCCACTGCCTTCGAGAATCCGATAGATCTCCATACTATAAGGATGAATGATGGCGAACTGCTCGACCGCGCTGCTGCGCCTGCGCACTGTGATACCTGGTGATACTGTGACCGCCCAACCTGCAGCCGAAGCCGATCCGGCGGCAGCCTCCTGCAGTTGCTGCTCAACCGCTAGATCTGTCATGTAGATCGCCGCAGGTGCGCCGGTGTCCTGGGCCAGAGTCAGTGCACCCAATATAGAAAGTCCAAGCAGGGCAATACTTTTTATTGTTGTTCTCATTACTCCTTCCTTTGAATCAGCGATTAACAAAATTGAAATCTGCTGGCCCGGCTCTCCTTACCAGAATGATGGCATCACCGGTTGCAGGCACATCCCAGTAGTGTGGCATGCCACCCGGAATCACGATGTAACCGCCGGTTTCCAGATTATGCACATCATCGCCCAGTGCGATAGTTACTGGCCCCTGCACGACAACGACATATTCATCATAAGTATGCCAGTGCAGATCGAAATGGCCATTGGCAGGGAACCAGGCGTAGTAGGTGACACCACCAGTCACAGGATCGACACCTTGCGGCGCGGTGCGCGTACCTGCGGGCGCAATACTGCCATCGCCGGGCGGACCCCATTCCAGTTCAACCAGGTTAATGGCCAATGGCGCAATAGGACCTGGAAGGTCTGCAGACTGCATACAGCTACCAAGTACGAGCATCATGCAAGTAATTAGTAGCAGTAAACAGTTTCGCATCAGTTCTGACCCAGACTCTGGGTAAGATAATCCAGTGGCAGCGTACTCATGGCTTTTACGCCAGGGAGTAGTGAGCTCTCATCCACATAGAACAATGGCGAGTGATTAGGGATGGCCTCTTCCGCCGGAACTTCCGGAGGACGACCACCAATATAAAAGAAGAAACCTGGCACCTCTTCCTGGAAGAAAGAAAAGTCTTCAGCACCGGTTACCCGGGGTGACTCAACTACATTGTCACCCCCGTATATGCGATCCAGCGTCGGACCCATCTGGGCGGTCAACTCTACGTGGTTATAAGTCACGGGCACACCCGGATCGATAATGAGTTCTGCGGATGCTCCGCCCGCTTCAGCGATACTATTCACCGTGCGATGCATGCGTTCGTGAATCTGGTCACGCATACCCGGGTCGAAAGTACGAATTGTTCCCGTAAGCTGCACATCGTCCGGAATGATGTTGTAGCGCACACCACCATGGAAAGTACCAACTGTGATTACTGCTGGCGCCAAAGTGGAATCTACCTGGCGACTGATAATGGTCTGCAGCCCCATTATGATCTGCGAACCAATTACTACCGGATCAACGCCTTGCCAGGGCCGCGCGCCATGTGTCTGGCGGCCACGAATATTGATCTCGAAGCTCTGGGCACTGGCCATCATGCCCAGTGCGCGATAGCCCGCTTCTCCAGCTGCCAGAGATTGACTGATATGCAAACCAAAGATGGCTTCCACATCCGGGTCCATCAAGGCACCCTCTTCAATCATCATCTTGGCGCCACCATTTTCACCGGCCGGCGGACCTTCTTCAGCAGGTTGGAAAATAAACTTGATGGTACCGGGAATATCCTCGCGCATGGACGCCAGCACTTCGGCCGCACCCATCAGAATAGCCACATGATTGTCGTGTCCACAGGCGTGCATGACACCTACATCAAGACCGTTGTAGGTGGTGCGTTCGGTTGAGGCATAAGGCAGGCCGGTTTGTTCAACTACGGGCAGGCCATCCATATCGGCGCGCAATGCGACAACCGGGCCCGGTCTTCCGCCACGCAGAACACCGACTACACCGGTGTGCGCAACTTCAGTTTCTACTTCAATGTCCAGGCCACGCAGATGATCAGCCACTAAAGCAGCAGTACGAAATTCACGGTTGCTCAGCTCAGGGTGTTCATGGATATCACGTCGCCATGCAATCACCTTATCTTCAATCTCGAGAGCACGCTCCGCTATCAAGTCATCATAATTGGTCTGCGCCTGCACAGACGCGGTGAGTGACAAGAAAAATCCGCTTGAGATAATGCGCAGAATAATTTTATTCATCTTTACTCCTGAACAAACAACACATAGCAAAAGGGCGCTGATCCCTTTCGGTATCAGCGCCCCTGTGTGACTTTAGAGTCGGGCCCGCTCGAGTGTGACATCGGCATTACGCCAGAGTCCCTCGAACTGGCGATGGACAAGATCAGCTTCTTGATCCTTGCCCTGCGCCTCCAGGGATTGATAGAGACCAAAAGTTGCCCAGCCATTCTGCTGGTTCCATTCCAGGTCTTTGCGGAATACGGCTTCGGCTTCTTCAGCACGACCTGCGTCCAGCAAAGCAGCACCCTGATACAGACGCATGGACTGTGACCAGTCAGGCGGCTCGGTGTAGTTCAAATTATCGTAGTACTCAATCGCATGGCCGTAATGCATGATGGCAGCATCAAGATTACCTTGTGCCTCATTAATCTCGCCCATCAATGCATGCATGGCCAGGTTCAGCACATGAGATGCTGGTGTTGGTCCCACACCACGTTCGTCTACTTCCGGGTCAGCAATGGCGTCACGGATGTTCTGCAATTCCGCTTCTGCCGGACCCATGTGGCCTCTGGCAACATGGGCACTACCCATGACATAGCTCCACATGCCCTTCAGGTAAGGCGATTCCTGTTCGCTGTTTGCAGCGTTTTCGGCATGGATCTTGTCCCACTTGCCAAAGACCTTGTCCATGACCCATTCATGCGCCAGCACTTTCTCACCGCGAATTACTCCAGCGTCACCATTGGCGTTACTCGCTGCCGCTGCTGAAGCGCCCGCATAGTTGCCCTGCAACATATTGGCGTAGCGCACGAAATCCAGGGCGTGGCCCTTGTGAATTTTGTGAGAGAGTGGATAGGTGCCTATGTTGGGGAAGTTGGTGTCGCCCCAAATTTCGGCAAATTGATCATCGACGATCTGCGAACGTTCGTTGGTACGCACAGCTTTTTCATATTCACCGACACGGAGATAGATATGGCCGGGCATATGCACCATGTGGCCTGAGATCGGTACAGTACCCTCCAGCTTCTGGGCGGCTGGCATGGCCAGCTCTGGCTCCGGTGAGGCTTCCATAAGGTGAATATAGAGATGATTCGCGCCCGGGTGGTCATGCTCTACTGCCATGGCAGCTTCCAACGCGGCTTTGGCTACTGCGGTACCCGGCTTGGCCGAACCATCCAGATTCCAGTAATCCCAGCGCGTGGTATTCATATAGGCTTCGGCAAAAATCGTTGCGATATCTGGATCATCGGGATATTCCTCGTGCAGCGCGCCCATAGCATCCAGATACGCAAAGTCACGTTCGCGATCATCAGGGATGGCGTCCTTGTTATAGAGTACAAACAAGGCATTGATCATGTCGCGTTCGCGCATGGTGCCATTATTAGCCAGCTCCAGCGCTCTGCGGATGGCGTCCAGGCCGGCGCCCTGGGGATCATCGGGCATGCCGCCATAGCGACTATTGGGATTGGGTCCAGCTGCATGAGCCAGCCCCCAGTGCGGCATCGGCGAATCGGGATCGAGACGCGCGGCTTCCTGATAAGAGGCGATGGATTCAGGAAAATAAAAACTCCACGCCATACGCAAACCCTGGTCGAAGAACGCCTGGGCTTCTGCCGAGTCGGTGGAAATTGGGCGACTATAAGTGCCGCCACCAGGAATCATGATTGCCAGTGCTTCATCAGACTGAGCGGATAACTGGCCCTGAAAACCCAGAACCAGGGCTAATGTTGCAACTACATTGCTTAACTTGCGCATTGCGCTCCCCCTTCTAATACTCTTTTCTTTAATGCTCTTCTCTACTCCGAAATCGAGTAGGTGTTTTTGTGTCACCTTACATGCTGCAGCACGCATGCAAATAATTACTGCATCTTGCTTTTGCCAATCTGCTTTTTCGTGTTCTTCGGCAGTATAACCCAACCTGCTGGCACCTGCTCCAGCACAATCCTTTAGCCCGCCAAATTGCTACCATACCCTTATCCAAAGAATCATGAGAAATGTTATGCGAGCCGTAAATATCGAGATTTTTACTGACTGCGTCTGACCCTGGTGTTATCTCAGTACCGTGAGTATTGAAAAACTACAGGCCAATTACCCGGTGCAGATTAGTTATGTAGTTTTCCCTCTGCATCCGGAAACACCGCTTGAAGGACAGTCGCTGGAAGACTTGTTTGCCGGACGCGATATCACGCCGATGCGCGAGCGCATGAAAAAATTAATGGCCGAAGCCGGCTTGCCCTACAGCAATCGCACTCATACTTATAACAGCCGGGCTGCCCAGGAACTGGCCAAATGGGCGGAAACACAGGAAGGTGGCGCAGCTATTCACGATGCGCTCTATCATGCGTATTTTGTAGACAATCTGAATATTGCCGATGATGAGGTGCTGATGAAACTGGTGGCAAAATTGGGTTTGGATCCCCAGAATGCTCGCGAGGCATTACACAGTGGTGAATTCAGCGCCGCGGTCGATGCTGACTGGCAACGTTCACGAGAGCTCGGCATCACGGGTGTGCCGACTTTTTACAGCAGCGACCTGATGGTAGTTGGTTGCCAGCCCTATGAGGTTCTGGAAAAATTTGTTAACCACTTGCAGGAACTGAACAATGACGACTAGACACGCACTGATTACCTGCGCCGACACCTATATGGGTCCGGCTATCCGGAAAAAATTCCAGGCACTGGGCTATCAGGTAACTGCGGGGCCCTCACCAATGCGCATGGAAGAAGAAATAGATGTCCTCATAGAGGGCGCCGGCGAGATCGACGTGCTGATTGCAAACCTCGCGCAGCCACCCATGAGCCAGCCAGTACAGGATATCGACAATGATGACTGGCAGGTGCTATTCAACACGCTGGTTCATCCATTAATGTATCTGGTGCGTGCTGTAGTGCCACAAATGCTGGAGCGCTCTTCTGGCAAGATCATCGCTGTAACGAGCGCTGCACCACTGCGCGGTATTCCCAATAATTCGGCCTACTGTGCCGCACGCGGGGCACAAAATGCCTTCATCAAGGCCGTGGGCCTGGAACTAGCGCGCAACAATATCCAGGTTAACGCCATCGGACAGAACTACATCAATAACGACACTTATTACCCGGACGAGTTGCTAGACAATCCTAAATTTAAAGATCACCTGAAACGCAACGTGCCAACAAACAAAATAGGCGCAGCCGAGGAGACCGCCGAGCTTGCGGCTTATCTGGCTAGTGAGAACTGTAGTCACATTGTAGGGCAGGTTATACCCCTCGCCGGTGGCTGGGCGACCTGATACTTCCTAACTCTTTTCAAATGGGATTCCACGAGTGCGTAGCACATTCATGGCTGGTTGCAACAAGTCTTCGTAGTCGTGCCAGCGCCCGATAGTATTCTTGTGTATCGGTTGCCTGCCGTGCAATGTGCTGGCCGTGAGCACGGCTTCCTGGTTTGCATTAAACTCCAACACCTGGTCTTCCCACGGCAACTCCAGATATTCCAGCAGGGCACGAGTCTCTACTTCTGGTTCCGCTATTAATGCTTCGTAGTTAACCTGATAAATGCGCTCACCAAATAACTCCAGCCAGAACGCCATTAAATGATGGAATTCCACGTAGAAATTGGCCGTGTCCGCCAGATCATAGTGATAGTTGTAACCAGGAAACTCAGGTGCGAACAACTGGCGGTAGTTGCTCAGAATCGTGTCCATCGGATTGCGCTGCAGGCATACCACCTTGGCCCGGGGTAAGGCAGTCAATATGAATCCCACGCAAAGAAAATTCAGCGGCATCTTGTCGATGAACCGACCCTCGTCTGGTACGCGCTCGCCCAGCATCTGATAGTACAACGTGCCAATCTCTGTGGGGTTGACCTGAGCTGCAGCGCTAACAACAGCTTCGTTCAATAAGGGTGCGCCTTGTGTGCGAGACTTCAGCTTCACTGCGCGGGCAAACTCCTGCAGCTCTCCCAATGAACGCACCTGGGAATGACAGTTGATTACCTGCTCTACCAGAGAGGTACCAGACCGCGGCATACCCAGCACAAAAACAGCCTTGCCATCATCAGCCACATCGTTCGGATGGGGGTTATGTGCCAGCTCGGCCAACGGGCCTGATGCAAAGACATCATGGGCGGCCTGCATCAGACGTTGATCCTGTACTGGCGAGTAATTGACCTTGTCGCTCAGCCGTTGCTTGCCGCGCTCGAGGTAGGCGAAGGCTTGCTCAAGGTTGCCCTGCCGTTCCAGATCGCGAGAAATGGCATGGCACAGGTATAGTTCATCTTCCGAGCCTGGTTGTGTCCTGGACAATTCCTTTTGCAGACGTTCCAACCGGTTAGCATCCAGCTGATTTTGCTGCAATTCAGAGAGCGCCCACCAGGCTCGAGCGAAGCCCGGTTGCAGGTCGATCGCCTTTTCATAGGAGGCTTTGGCAGCATCAACATTGTTGAGAAACTTCTCGACCGAGGCCAGGTTATACCGAAACTGTGCATTATCAGGATCCAACTCCACCGCACGGCTGAATACATCCCGCGCTTTTTCCACGGCCCCCGATTTACTGTATACCACTCCCAAAGTATCGAGTATCAAAGCGCGATCTGGCTTGGCGGCAAAAGCCTTGTCTGCAGCTTCCCGTGCCAGCGATTGCTGATTCAATAAAATGTGATACCTGGCTTTTTGGGAAAGGTACTCAATATGTTCCGGGTCATACTCCAGCGCCTTATCCACCAACTTGATAGCCTGCGCAACACGCCGACCTGCTGCCGCCACTACGCTCATAAAGAACCAGGCCTCAGCATTGTCCTCATCCTGATCCAGAATTTGCTCACAAAGCAGCGTAACCTGTGAGTAGTCACCCCGGTTAAGCGCTAACGCAGCCTGTTGTATGATTTCTTCGTTCATTCGCTCACTTAAGGAATATCTGATTAATAAAAAAGGCACCCAAGGGGTGCCTTATTGTATCTTTAGATGCAAGTCTCGAGTGAGGTTTTAATCGCCCCACTCAAAACACCTGTTTTTCAGACTCGTTGTGAATCAGATTTCGAAATCTATACCCAGATAGAAGAATCGACCCCGAGCACTTACTGGCCATGACCGATCTGTAATGAATGGCTGCTCGTCATCCAGGTTGCGGACACCACCATATACAGTGAGTTCATCAGTCAACAGGTAAGTTGCGTTGATATTGTGAACCCAGGTTTCATCCATAAATACCGATTCACCATATAAGGTATCTGCAGTCTCAATATTGGCAAATCGCAACAGCTGCTCGCCAACATATTGTGATTGCCAGTTCACCGAGAGATCTCGCCAGTTCCAGGTCAGGAATACATTGCCCGCCAATTCAGGGCGACGGATCTCCTCCAGCTCCGGGTCAACCTCAGTAAGATCTGCTGGGTTGGTAAACTCATTCAACTCGTCAATGATCGTGCCCTGCACCCTGGCATCCAGATTATGCTCACCAATATCGAATGTATAGGAAACTGCAAAATCGACACCACTGGTTTCGAGCTTGGCAAAATTCACATCAGTCGAACGCAGGAAATTAAAACCACCGTACTGAGCGGAATTGGGATCCTGGTTTCTTGTGAACAGTGAACAGAATGCAGAGTTGAGTGAAGCACCGCGGTAGCAACCATCAACAATGTCCTGACTCGTTACTGAGGAAATTGCATCTTCGATTTCTATTTCCCAGTAATCGGCGGTCAGACTTAAACCAGGCAAAAATGCGGAAGGAGTAAAAACAAATCCTGCCGTCATAGTATCTGCGGTTTCTTCAGTAAGATCCGGGTTGCCACCTGCAATACCGCCAAATGAAGCTGACAATGGATCCGAGAATGAATAAGTGCCGGAACCCTGCGTCGGGTCGAGCCCAAATGACTGCAGATCAGCGGTACAGTTCGCCTGGTACTGGGCAGCGAGAGTTGGATCATCGGCAGCCAGCGCATTGATCTGGGCTGCATCACAGGGATCCACCGGGCGGAATGTCGTGCCAATCTCTGGACCAAACAGTTCAGTAATATTCGGCGCTCGCACCGCTTGTGAGTAACTGCCGCGGAAAGCCAGCGATTCAATCGGTGCATAAATCATATTCACACCCAGGGTTTCCGCATTGCCGATTGTTGAGTAGTCGGAAAATCTGCCTTTCAAATCCACCGTCAGTTCTTCAACTCCTGGAACGCCGGAGAGTATGGGTAGCGACAGTTCGACAAATACGTCTGTTACATCATACTCACCAACCTCGTTGGCATTGGATAGCTGTGGTCGGAAGACAAGATTGGCATTGTCTGACACGTCAGACAATTTGGTGCCCTCTGGATAGGCAGCATCGGCCGGGATAATACCTAGTTGATAGCTATCAAACTTCGCAGTTGAAGTTTCTTCACGCCATTCCACGCCGGCGGCAAATCCTATGGCACCACCTGGCAAAGAGAAGAAATCCTCACTATCACCGGTAAGCATGGCGGAAATTACTGTTTGTTCCAGTCTCAACTCATCCCAGGTTGGGGTGGTTACCCATGCCCGCGCCTCGGGTGATATGCCTGGTTGGCCAGCCCAAATATTAAGGGGTATACATTGACCCGCACCTGGCGTGAACGAAAAATATCCTTCTTCATAGGCCGGGATTTGAAAGGGTGTATTCAGTGCCGGAGCCGACGGGTCCACTTCGATGCGGCAGGCTGGATCACCAGTTGCCGGATCTATTACGGCATCGAGAGCAGCAAAGAATCTGTCATTGATTACAGAAGCTGTGCGGCTGGTGGTTTCATCATAACGTCCATAGTTGGCACTGACTTCATACGTCCAACCGTTATCCAGAAAGCCTTCCACCCCTGCGACAAATCGATAGGTGTCGCGTTCTGTTTGCCTGATATCGTTGAAAAACAATGGGTCAACAGTGGTTGCCACTGCGCCGTAAGCATCGGCAGTTGATTGAATAAAGTCAGGCAGGAAAGGATTGTCTGAAAACCCTGGCAGCAAATCCCAGAACGAGTTCGGGTCGTTGTTGGTTTTGGTATCCTGGTTGTAATACTTGGCTTCTACAAACAGCGTATCCTCAGGAGTCAAATCATAATGTGACATGATGTTGATGCCGATGCGCTCCTCGGGAGGGAACACGTCCCCTCTTCGATTCTGGATCGTATTGAAGGAGTCTCCACCGAAACCCTGAAAATCACCAGAGATCAGGCCGTCTTGCACAGGTCTGTATGTGCCATCCTCGGTAATATTCCAACAGCCACCAACAACACCGAATGATTCTGCGCCAAATACTGAGTTATAGCCGGTGAATGAGTCCAGGCAATCCGGATTACCGTTGCCATCGAGATCAATTGGCACAGCTGGGTCAAATCCAGCAAATGTGTAGGGGTTGCCCGGTATTATGTAACCGTAACCAGAAGTGAATGGGAAAGTACGTCCGGGCAATATGGCGCGTTGTGGCGCATTTGCTGCGCGGTTGAAAAGCGCTTGCTCTTCCGCTGTTAAACTCGGGTCTGAACCGAATGTGGCCGCATAATCTGCAGCAAAATCGGCCGCATCAGGAATCGGCAAACCAAATTTGTTAAGGCCGGTTGCATTATAGTCATAATAGCGGTCGAGGTTCGGAGTACTGCTGTTGATATCACCTTGTTGAAATCTCAAGTCAGGATTTACCCAGTCACGTGCCGAACCGATAAACTCACTACGCGACCTATCGCTTACCTGCAGGCCCTGGTCTTCATCAAAATCAATTGCAACGACCATGTTGCCGCGATTCTCGGCAAAGTTGAATCCGTAGACGGCCGACAAGCTCACAGTCTCGCTGTCTCCTTCGCCTGACATACCGGTTCTGGCATCAAATTTGATACCTTCGAAATCATCTCTCAGTACGAAATTGACAACCCCTGTCACTGCGTCAGCACCATATACTGCTGATGCACCTCCGGTGAGAACTTCTACGCGCTCTACCAGGGCTTCTGGCACTGAACCTACATCTACTGCAGAAGAACCCTGAATACCTCCTACGTGTCTGCGGCCATCGACCAGAGTCAGCGTTCGTCGAGTACCCAATCCGCGCAGACTCAATACATTTGTGCCCAGACGGAACGCAGTGCCCGGTGTTTGCTCTGAAGTTTGTGAACTGAAGAGTGCTGGCGTGTCATTCAATTTGTCGACCAGGGAAAATTCACCGGAAAGTCGCAGTTCGTCGCCGGAAATTGTCTGCACCGGCAATGCGCCAGTCAGATTGACATCTCTTGCGATTCGCGATCCTGTGACTACAACTTCCTCGAGTTCTTCCTGTGCAATAGTGGGACTCGAGGTGATAGCTGCAGCATTAGCTGCAACTATGCAGGTGAACAGCTTGAGTCGTTTTAGTGTGGGGTTGGCTTTAGATGAGTTCATTGGCTGCAGTTCTCCGCAAAACTTGATGCTTGATAGTTAATTTATGGGCTTGATGCCTGGTTTATTATTCTGGTTGACCGAAGCTAGATGATGGTGCAAAAACTAAGCCAATATGGCGCTAGCCCCCGAAAACTGGCGGCACATCACCGGCCGACCACTGCCGATACGCTTGAATTGCTCATTTTTAGATTATTTTGGCACCAAGACAGTGCGCAAGTCATAACATGTGTACTATCACCCACGCAAATTTTTCGCCAACAAATCAGGCGATGTTGTGGCTTTTCAGGAGATCGATGTCAGTTCTTAATCCCCGCTACCTGGGGAATAAACCCCGATTTATCAGCACATTGGCCAGAAACGCTCGATTCAGTCCGGATGCGGACCAGAGACGATGCCGCGGTCATGTAAACGCCCGATAGCACCGCTATCCAGACCGAAGACCTCACTGAGAATCTCATCTGTGTGTTCCCCCAAAAGCGGAGCCGGCCGCAGAGGTGTGCGTGAAGTGGCGGAAAACTCCAGGGGATTGCCCGGGGTAAGCACCTGTCCAATACCCGGCTGATTGATGCGCTGAAATAGTGGGTTGGTTTCACTGCATTCTTGATCGCTGTGCACCATCTCTGCAATTGTCTGATATGGCCCCCAGCAGACCCCGGCAGCATCCAATGCTGAGGTCACAGCATGATAGGGCCGCGCGGCAAACCAGGGGATAAATATTTGCACCAGTTCTTCGCGCGCCTCGAAGCGATGTCCTTCCACATTGAAATCCAGACTCAGTTTTTCCTCAAGCGCCTTGATGTCGCCTGCTGTTGCTGTGGCTGTGATCAGGGCCTGCCACTGGCTCAAACTGACACCGACAACCATGACGCGCCGCCCATCGCTGCAGGCAAAGTCGTGACCGAAGCTGCCGTATACATGATTGCCAACGTAAGGGCGTTCAGCAAGATTGATTTCCGTTTCCATGATGTATCCAAGATGGCCCATCGTCGCCATGGCAACATCATTCAGAGACAGTTTGATCAATTGTCCTTTACCTTCAATCCGACGCTGCCGCTCGGCCGCGAGTATGCCCAAAGCTATATGTTGACCTGCTATTACATCCCATGCCGGAAATGGATTATTGATTGGCGTGGAATCTTCTGAAAATAAATAAGGCAAGCCAACACGTGAGTTCACCGTGTAGTCCAACGCGGTGCCACCGTGTCTGTCACCAGCAAGACTGATGTAGATAAGGTCTTCCCGATGTGCACGTAATTGGTCGTCGGCCAGCCAGCCGCGAGCCGGGAAGTTACTGAGGAAGATGCCATTGGTTTCACCAGGCGCCGCTATTAACTGCGTCAGCAGTTCCCTGCCCTCGGGTTGGCGAAAGTCTATGGCTAACGAACGTTTACCTTTATTGAGGCTGTGCCAATAGAGACTCTTGCCAGTAGACGATATTGGCCAGCGCCCGTAGTCGAGACCACCACCAATCATATCGAACCGAATAACATCGGCACCCAGTTGCGCCAGGGTCATACCACCGGAAGGTGCTGCAATAAATGCGCTGCCTTCTATTATTCGCATACCTTTGAGGATGTCTTGCATAGCCTGTCAGTGCCTAGGGCTGCCTCGGGGAAGCTAATTCGAGATATCCATTGTTGATAACGATTTTACCCTGCTGCAGTGATTTGCAGCGAAACCTGAGGATATTATCCTGGCGCCAAATTTCAGTGCGAATAGTTTCACCTGGATAAACTGGCGACGAAAACCGGACGCGCATCCGTTTGAAATCAGCAGAGTTATAATCGCAGCAAGTTTTCAGCAAGGCATGTGTTGCCACACCCAGTGTGCACAGGCCATGTAGTATCGGAGCTTCGAACCCTGCATCGCGGGCATCACGCGGAGATGCGTGTATTGGATTGTAGTCCCCGGAAAGCCGATACAGTAGCGCCTGGTTTTTTGAAGTGGTCAAGTCACACACATAATGGGGATCTTCTTTCGGAATGATATCCTGCTTGGGGGTCGACCTGCGTTCTGCACCATGTCCACCATCGCCACGCGCCAAAATCGTCGTAATGAGCGTACAGAGTTCTTCACCTGAATCCACATCTGTAACCGTGCGTTCGGAATTGATTACAGCGCCAATTTTCGCACCCTTGTCTATCACTTCAGTGATGCGGGTCTTGGATTCAACGGTAGCTGCTGGCGGCAGTGGTTTGTGCCAGATGATTTCCTGGCCTGCATGCAACACACGCACCCAGTCCAGTCCTATGTCGCGATCTTTTGCCCAGAATCCAGGATGCGCCAGTATCACAGCCTGACTTGGTACTACCTGCAGATTTTCTTCGTAGACATATTGCAACCCGGCTTCGTCGCAGGGATCCTCGCCGATACCAATTCCGAGGGCATACAACATTGTGTCTTTTTCCGTATAGTGTTCTCTGACTACCGGGAAATCATGATTCAGCAACTTCTCGTATTTCATTTACTATTTCGCTATTCCTTGGTCGCTACTTTCGTACCGACAACATTTCAATTTACTGCGTTTGCAAGCAGGTCACGAGCGATGACCTTCAGTGCCAGCACTTCCTCCGCTCCCTCGAATATGGAAAGGACGCGCGCATCGACCCAGTATCGACTGACACTCGTTTCCTCAGCATAGCCCATTCCCCCATGCAACTGCATGGCTTCCCGAGTCACCCACTCCGCAGCACGACAACTGAAGAGTTTCACAAGGCTGGCTTCCATCTGGCCGGCGCCACTATCCAGCTCTTTTGCAACATGATAGGAAAACTGTCTGCTCGCGGTGATCATACCCAGCATCAATACCAGTTTGTTACGCGTAAGCTGAAATTCACCTAGCGATTTATTGAATACGCGGCGCTGCTGGGCATATTGCAAAGCACTTTCATACGCCGCCTGCATCACGCCAGTCGCCCGTGCTGCAGTCTGTATTCTGCCACCGGCAAAACCTGCCATGGTGTAGTAAAAACCCTGACCCTCGCCCGCTTTACCGCCGATGAGTTTGTCAGCAGGAACGTGGAAATTATCGAAGAACAGTTCGAAAGAGTGCATCCCTCGATATCCCAATGTGGCTATGGCGCGCCCACTCAACTTGCCGCCATTGGGCTGTACAAATTCAAACTCATGGCCGCTAAACGCTGGCTTCTCTATCAGGAATAAACTCAACCCGCGATGGCCTTTTTGTTCGCCAGTACGCGCAAGCACAACCAGCAATTCAGAACGCCCGGCGAATGTACACCAGGTCTTGGTGCCACTGAGTGTCCAGCCATCATCACATTGAGTAGCCTTTAATGTGACCGCTGCAACATCAGAACCAGTGTCGGGTTCGGTGATAGAGATCGCGCAGAGAGTTGCGCCACTTGACAGGCGTGGCAGCCAATATTCCTGTTGCGCCGTTGTGCCACCGGCGAGTAATGCGCGTGCAGCGATTTCGGGTCGTGTAATGAGACTGCCTGCTGCACCCAGGGATCCGCGAGACAATTCTTCTGTGACCACAATCATGGCCAGGCTGTCTGGTTCCGCATCGGGTTGCAAGCCGCCGAATCGCTCAGGGATGCATGTGCCAAAACAACCGAGTGCGGCTGCTGACTGGATCAGGGATTCGGGAATATCAGAGTCTTGCCGATGGATGGATTCAGCCTGTGGCATGACTTCCGCTGTTGCAAAGCGCGCAAAGCTGTCGCGCATCATCTGCTTGTCCTGATCCAGCAGGCTCGGCAAGTACCGGGTATTCTCCCGCAGGATTTGGCTCGCGAGATCGTCGATGTCCGCAGCAACCGGAGCATCTGATAACAATGCACTGAAAACGGCATTAACGCTTTCCAGATCAAGACCGAACTCCTGCGCGCGAGCAATAAAACGATGCCAGATACTATTATGCAAATGTGCCGCCAGTGTTCGCGTGAGCAGGTGGGCCATTGGCCCCTTCTCGCGAGCGCTATAACTCTGCATCACATCGAGCGCGGCCTTTTCAGCGCGGATTAGTGCCAGGTCATAGCAGGCAAGCTGGTGCTCATCCAGTAATTCCGATGATAATTTATCATCCCGCAGACATTGGGCGGCAATGAACCGGGTGGCCTGACTGCTGAGCGAATCTATAGAAGCCATTGAAGAATTGCCTGAGGTGAGTGCTTATGGAAGTGGACGGGAGATTCTATAAAAAACGCCATGCGAATGCGATGGCCATGCGCATGAGATAAATGAAGCAAGTGCGCTGGAATCGGGACAGCTATTTACGATACTGGGGATTGGTCAGTGCATTCAACACATGGTCTTCCCACTTACCATTAACGAACAGATAGTCGCGGGCATAGCCTTCCCGGTCGAAACCAAACCCTTTCAACAGGCCGGCTGAACGAACATTGTCAGGCATATGATTGGCCATGATGCGGTGCAGGTTAAGTTCAGAAAAAGCATAGTCGATAGCATGCCCGACTATTTTTTTCATATACCCCTGCCCTTCATAACGCTCGGCCACCGAATAGCCAAGAAAACAGGCTTGAAATGAACCTCGTACGATATTACTTAACGAACAACTACCAATCACATATGACTCGGTCGCATCAGTACCAATAAAATGTACAGACTGGCCATTATTAAATTCGCGCTCTCGATCCTCGAGGCGGCGGCGCCAGGCATCAATGGAGTGGTGTTCTATTGGGACAATAGGATTCCAGCGCTCGAAATGACTCTCATTGACCGCAAAGTAGTTGGCCAGAATGGTTTCGTGACCCGGTCTGGTGCGAACGATTTTCATTTCCACGGGAATCGCGCTCCTGTTGCATCAAATGACAAGCCAACGCTAATGTGAACTGCACCACGTCATCGTCTCAATGTCCACACTAAAATCGATCGCACGATTCCTGATTGAACAGTAAATATTCTCGAGATTAATTGAGGTTCATGCCACTCATCATATTAAGACCGTTATGATAGGTGAATTATTCTTGCCCCTGTTGCTGCAGGATTGCCGGGTCAAAGCCAAAACCTGAGACGTATTGCATTATTCCCACTATTATAGTGGTATTTGCGGGTAAGTTTCCTACATGCAATCGTTGGTAGAATCCCTATACTTTTCAAGTTTGTGGGAGAACAGAAAATCAGGGTCTCTCCCGCTCCCAAATTTTCGTGCCGATGCGCAATGGCAGATAAAGACTGCCTTCCGGGACTTGCAATGATGACAGTATGCGAAGTGCGCAACACAAACCGAAGCGGGCATCCTCATGCCTGACACCAATCCATCCTCTATACCCCCTGACTTCGGTAACGACTGGCGCGTGATTGACACCCAGCTGTTTCGCCAGGAGCAGATCAAGATGATTTTTGATCGGCTCAACGTGGTTTTCTTCGCCGATGTTGCCATTGGCACCGTCATACTGGTGCTATTTCTCTCGCTCGGAGCTGATGCGTCATCTTTTATATGATATGGGTTGCTCGTCGCCAGCACCGCACTGCGGGCTTTTATTGCACATCGTTATCGGCAAGCCCCTCCGAGCCACAGACACAATAACAAGTGCTGGCGCTTTCTTGTAGGAGGCTCCATCTTTAGCGGTTTCCTCTGGGGCTCTGCAGTTATTCTGGTACCAAGCAGCAATGAATTTTTGCACTTCATGTTGATCGGTCTTTGGGTTGGCGGAATGCTAGCCGGTGCAGCTTCTACACTTTCGATCATCAGGGAAATGTTTTTTGGATTTGCTGTCCCTGCATCTTTAATTTATCTCAGTTATGTCGTGATGAATCTGCAGGAAAATCAGGCTGCACTGGGTGTGTCATTCCTGATCTTCATAGGCCTGATTATCAATATCGCAATTCGTACAACTGGCGAATTTGCCGAATCTATTCGTCTGAAATTGCAGAACCAAAAACTGCAGATAGTATTAAAGGAAGAAGCCGAGTTTCTCGAGAAGAAAGAAGAAGAGATCATGACCCAGCGTCGGCGTGAAGCAACCTTGCAGTACCAAAAGGCCCACGCTGATGAGAAATTGCAAGCGGCTGACGAGAATCGTCTGCTCCTGCTCGATGCCGTGCAGGAAGGCATTTACGGGATCAATAATATCGGGCCAATTACATTCATCAATGCATCTGCCCTGGAGATATTAAAGTTTGAGGAGAAAGACGTTCTGGGTCGCAGCGCCAAGCAACTGATCAATCGCGTAGATGAATCCCTGCCAACTGAAACTGAAGCCAATAAATCCATTAGCTTGCTTCACAAAAAAGGTGAATCAATAGAGGCCGTGGAAAGCATCTTCTTTGGCAAGGAAGATATTCAAATCCATGTCAGGTTTTCCTGCAAACCTATTATCAAGCACGACGAAGTAATCGGCGCCGTAGTGAGCTTCGTCGATATAACCAGACAGCGCGAGATGGAAAGCATGCTTATCCATTCGCAGAAGATGGAAGCCATTGGCCGGCTTACCGGTGGCGTATCACATGACTTTAATAATCTGCTCACAGTGATCATGGGTAACCTGCAATTCCTGGGACGCCGACTGGAGAATGATGAGAAATCCAGCAACTTGCTGAACAAGGTCATGACTGCTGCCAAAAATGGTGCCGAACTTAATAACAGACTTCTCAGCTTTTCGCGTAACCAAACCCTTGAAACCTCAGCAGTGGATATTAATGAGATGCTGCAGGAAATGTACGAATTTCTGGACCGGGTACTGGGCGAAGAGATTGAATTAAAGCTCGATGTCAGCGATCAGGAATGGGTCGTGAATACAGATCGAACTCAGCTCGAGAATGCCATTCTCAATCTATGCGCCAACGCACGCGATGCGATGCCCGAAGGAGGCAAGCTCTCTATCTCGACTCAGGTGCGTCAACTCGCAGATTCCTATCTGGGTAAGCAAGGCGATGCCATCGGCGATTACCTCCAAATTTCGGTTACCGACACTGGCAAAGGCATTCCGAGAGAAATTCGGGAACAGATTTTTGAACCATTTTTTACCACCAAATCGAAGAACAAAGGTACTGGATTGGGGTTGGCAACCGTCTATACTTTTCTTAAACAGTCCGGCGGCAATATTACTGTCTCCAGTAAAGAAGGACAGTGGACAACATTTCGGTTATTCCTGCCGCTCTCTGTAGAAGCATCGGAACATAAACCCGCGATTAAACAGCACGCATACTCATCGGAGCAATTTCAGGGCAAAGTACTTGTGGTCGAGGACGATGTAGATGTGCGCGATGTGGCAAGCCAGACCCTGGCCGAAGCTGGTTTTGAAGTGATCGTGGCAGGCGATGGACACGACGGGTTGCAGAAATTCAAAGACAATCCCGATATCGATCTGGTGTTTTCCGATGTGGTCATGCCGGGTGGAATGTCTGGTATCGATCTTGCCCGCGAGGTATTGGCGCTCTCACCATCTATGCCCATACTGTTGACCACTGGTTATACCGAAGAAAAAATCAAGCAGGGCATCATGGCGCTGGATAATATTGAATTCGTGCCCAAGCCCTATGATACGAACGAACTACCGAAGTTTGTGAATTCATTGATGGTCAATTCACCCCCACACTAAGCTGCTTAACGCCTGGTTGATACCCCACTGTACTCTTTGAACCCAAACGCCTTTTTTATTCGACTGTGGCCACTTGAGGTCGGCCGGTGCAAACCCCATACTACGTAGTATGAATGATTCCAATATGTACGACTTATGTGACCTGTTCGCGCAACTCGGCATGGATTCCTCGGTTGAGGCTATAGGGAAATTCATCGATGCGGTCGCCCCGATCCCGGACCATGTTCCTTTGCATGAGGCGGATTGCTGGGACGATGCGCAGGCGACGTTCCTGCGCGAAGCCATCAGCGAAGATGCCGAATGGGCCGTGCTGGTGGAAAAACTGGATGCCCGCTTGCGCGAGTGAGTCAGATTCAGTCGGTGAGCTGCACGCGCTCAACATCGGCCATCGAGCTATAGCTTGATGTAATCACACGATCGCCTTCTTCCAGACCTTCACGTACCTCGATGAAGCGGTTGTTTCTGCGCCCTACGCGAATATCTCTGCGCGTCGCTACTCCCGCTGCTTCATCGACTACAAATACCCAGTTACCGCCTGTATCCTGAATAAAACCACCCAGTGGCAGCAACAGGGAATCAACCGGGTTACCCAACGTGAGTTCCATTTGCAGGGTCTGGCCGCGTCGCACGCTGTCGGGAGTCACGCCTTCGAATATCAGATCCACTTCAAACGTACCATTGGTGATTTCCGGATAGACCTTGTCTACCCGGGCGCTGAATTCCTGCCCTGAGAGCGTAAACTGTGCTGCCTGCATTGGAGCGACCCGCGTGACATAAAACTCATCGACCTGCGCCACAATCTTGTATTGATCAATTACGTCTATCTGGCCGAGACGCTCGCCACGATTTTTGCTTTCACCAATCTCAACCGGCAATGAAGTGAGCTGGCCCGATATGGGCGCTTTCACGAGCAGGTCTTCGAACGAAGCCTGCGACAAGGCCTGGTTCTGTTCAAGCATTTCCATTTGGTTGGTTATACCAGCCGTGCGTTCTTCATTAATGCGAGTTTGCAATGCGTGACGCGCGCGTGTGTTGGCCAGCATTTCGCGCCGGTATTCCAACTCATCCACAGTGATGTCGTATTGCTCACGCGAGACCAGATTTTGAGCAACAAGTTCTTTTTGCCTGGCTTCCTGCCTTTCCAGCACCTTGATGCGGTATTCGGTATCAATCAACTCACGCTCAATCTGCAAAAGGCTTGCTTCGAAACCGTCAATGATATTGCTGAGATTATTGATTTGCTCAGTGATGCGCGCATCGGTATTGGCTACATTCAGGCGCAAGTCATTATTCGACAGACGCAGCAATGGCTGACCGGCTTCAACAAAACTACCCTCTTCCACATAGACTTCGTCTACCGTACCACCGGCGACAGCGTCGAGGAAAAAACTATTGAATGGCTGGATCGTGCCTCGAATAGGAATAAGATCTTCGAATGCGCCGAACTGCACGGTAGAGATAATGAGTTGTTGTTGTGGTGCGCGATAAGTGCTGATGGATGCATCCGCCAGTAGTCGATACACAAACCACAATCCTGCTGCTACCACCAACCCGATCAACCCCCACTGCCAAAGCGGGCGCGATTTTTTTTCTATGACTCGATCCATTGCCATGCGCGAAGTATATATCCTTTATGCTGCTATTTTTACCGCGGCCTTAGCCGCATGATTCAGGCGAACACTGCAGGTTCAGAATTTACAGATTCGCTGCTCTTTGCAATTGTTGCTATGCCGTGATTACTGGCTCCATGAGCCTACCGGGGTGCCTATTTACCAATACATTACTGTAACAGACGCCCTGAAGCGCGAAAGCGTTACAGGAAATTTTTTACAAATAATTTCAGAGAGTTGGAAGCATCAATCCGGCGCAGCTGAATGCTCGGTAACTGAGGCGGGGCGACAGGGCGTTTCCTCTTATTCCTTACTCTGTATCTGAAAACAGAAATGGATATTGCCCCGCCGCTGGAAGTCTTCGGGAATGCTCGCGGCGCTGATATCGACCAGTCTGAATTGGGTTTTTAGCTGGTCATCCAATTTGAAGGAACGCAGATTGGTAGAAAACCAGAGTGTTCCGCCTTCTGACAATAGTTTCATACTGCGCTCAATAAGCTGGACATGATCTCGCTGAATGTCGAGCACATCATCCATTTTTTTTGAGTTCGAAAATGTGGGCGGGTCCAGAAAAATCAGGTCGAATGTTTGTTCGTGGTTGCGCTTCAGCCACTCAAGGCAATCCTCACGCAGCAGCCGATGCACACTATCATCAATCTGGTTCAGGTTCAGATTGCGCCTGGCCCAGCTCAGATAGGTATTGGACAGATCGATACTGAGTGACGAAGTTGCACCACCAGTCGCAGCATGAATTGTCGCTGCAGCGGTATAACAGAATAAGTTGAGGAAGGATTTCCCGCGTGCCTGCTGTCTGATTAATTCACGAATGGGCCGGTGGTCAAGAAACAGGCCTGTATCGACATAGTCAGTAAAATTGACCCAGAGCTTGCACGGACTCTCGGTTACGACATGAAAGCGCCTCTCTTCACCCAGCTTCTCGTATTGACTGTCACCGCGCTGACGTGAGCGCGACTTGTATGAGAGTCGCGTCTCGTCAAATTCAAGCACGGTTTCAGTCAGCGTTCTCATTTCACGAGTGCGCCGTCTGACTACTTCAGGATCGATCTTCTTTGGCGCCTCGTATTCCTGAATGCAGACCCATTTTTCACCTGGACTGGCAGCGTCGCCGTAGATGTCTATAGCAGCTGAGTAATCGGGCAGGTCGGCATCATAGATTCGGTAACAATCAATACCTTCTCGTTCTGCCCAGCGGCGCCGCTGCTTCAGGTTCTTCTGCAAGCGGTTTTTAAAGTCCTCTGACTGGGGTGACAACTCTTCTGGTGCAAGCCGTTTTGGTAGCCTGGAGTCGTCAAAATAGTTGGCTGTCTCAATATCAAAGTGCAGCAGCTTGCAGGTGATGGCTCCGTTGAAAAGCGTATGTTGTTTATGGGAGCGAATGCCGATTGCCTTGCCGAGTTTGGCATCTTCTGTAAATACTGCCGCCTTCCAACCCCGGAAGTGAGAACGCAAGACCTCGCCTAATGCAGCATAGAGACGAGGCAGTTCATCAGTTTGCAACAGTCGTTTGCCATAGGGTGGGTTGGTGATCACCAGCCCGAAATCCGGGAAATCGTGACGAAAATCAAACAGGTTCTGGTAAGCGAACTCGATGCCGGGAATTTCCAGGCGCTGCGCATTCTCCCGCGCCCGATCCAACACCCTGCGATCATAATCAAAGCCCAGCAGCGTCGGTATCTTGCTGGCTCCGGCGGCCTCACGTTCACGCGCCTCAGACAATAACTGCTGCCACAATGCATCATCGTGTTGCCGCCACTGAGTCAGGCCAAAATGGGTGCGCTGCAACCCGGGTGCCACGTCTCCCGCAATCAGTGCGGCTTCGAAAATGAGCGTACCTGACCCACACAGAGGATCGACCAGTGCGCCACCCTGCTCCGCAATCTCCGGCCAGCCCGCGCGCAATAACATAGCCGCCGCCAGATTTTCCTTCAGCGGCGCATTACCGGTACCCAATCGATAGCCCCGTTGATGCAAGCTTGTGCCGGACAGATCCACATACAGGCGAACCGTATCACGATGAATATAGGCATTGATTCGCAAATCCGGACGCTCGGTATCGACATCGGGTCGATGACCCACGGCTGTATTGAACTGATCGACAACTGCGTCCTTGATCCGCAGTGCGGCGAAGTGGCTATGGGTGATTTTGGAAGCGGACACATTGGCATCTACTGCCAGCGTAGCCGAAGACTCCATGTGCTCGGACCAGTCGATGGTCTGACAACCCGCATACAAGGCATCGGGATTGTCAGCGTCAAATTCAGCCAAAGGCAACAGCACACGATTGGCGAGGCGAGACCAGAGACAGGCTCGATAGGCAGTTTCAAGCGTCCCTTCAAATTCTACACCGGCGCGATTTTCACGAACCGATGTGGCACCCAGCCCGGTGAGTTCGGTAGCCAGCAGGTCGGCGACGCCTTTCGGCGCCGTCGCGAAGAATTGACGGTATTTCATGGGGAGTGGAGTCTAGCATGACGGCTTGGGGGACACTGATCACTAAAAAACTCAAGATTTCGAGAGACAGCGCAAACCTGCTGCTACGACACTCAAGTTTTCAAGCTTTCAATGCCCCTTTACTCGCCAGGTATTCAGTGCTCCCTACTTGAGACTACTGATAAAGTGCGGCGCGCATGGCACCGTGGGTTTGCACGGAATAGAAAATGTCATCATTCTGGATCATGCCGACGAAAACAATATCGTTAACCGGGTCGACCCAGAACCAGGAACCGGCAATACCCCACCACCAGTGCGTACCTTCCGGAGCACCGTTGAATGCTGCCGAATCCTCAACTACCGCAAAATCGAGTCCGAATACATTGCCCGGGTAAAGTTGACCAATACCATCGAAGCCCTCTGGCAGTTGGTTGCTGCGCATCAGGTCGATGGCTTCCTCAGACAAAATCCGCACGCCGTCCAGTTCACCCTTGTTCAGGTGCATCTGTGCGAACTTGAGATAGTCCGCTGCAGTCGAAGTCAGGCCACCACCGCCGGAGAAAAAGGCCGGGGGTTGCAGGAACTGACCATTGTCGGTACGGCGCAGGGCTCCATTGTTTGGTACATACTGACGCGCGAACCGATCCGCCTTGTCTGCGGGTACATAGAAACCAGTATCGACCATGCCGAGTGGTTCGAACATGCGTTCCTGCAAAAACTCATCGAATGGTTGGCCTGAAAGCACCTCCACCAGATAGCCCTGCACATCGACAGAGATACTGTAAACCCACTGAGTACCAGGCTGGTAGCCAAGTGGAATATCTCCCAGCTTTGGAATCTGTTCTGCCAGTGTTGTGTTGCGCGACAGAATACCTGCTGCGAGATAGGCATCAGCAACCGGGCCATTGGACAAAGGTGGCACATACATCAATCCACCGGTATGGCTCATCAATTCACGAATCGTCATCGGGTGATTAGCAGGCTCAGTGGTCATATTGCCATCAGCATCGGCGCCGATAGCAACTTGCAAATTTGCCAACTCAGGAATGTATTTTTCAACCGGATCACTGAGCTGAAACTTGCCTTCGTCGTACAACATCATCAGTGCTGTGCCGGCAATGGGCTTGGTCATGGAAAAGATGCGGAAAATCGAGTCCGTGCTCATAGGTACTTCATCTTCCACGTTCTGATAGCCATAAGCCTCATGCATCTGGACTTCTCCATCCTGAGCTATCAGGATAACGGCGCCTGACAGGCGCTTGGCGTCTATGCGTGACTGGATGTCGGCGGCAATGGCATCAAGCCTGCTCTGTTCGATATCCGCAGATGCCACCGTGCTGAAAACGAGTAACAGGGCTGTTACCAGGCCTGTGAATCTAGCTGAATTCTTTAACATTTAATTCCCCTTTTTCTGAATAGCCCGATACTGCGGGCGACGCGTATCCTATCTTCTTTCTACTATCGCTGCATCCACGAGCGTTGTGAAATCTTCACGAAAGCCTCCACCGGATGAAGGCGACACTTGTCCCATAATTACAATGATTGTGTTCTGAACCGGGTCGATAAAATATCGTGTACCCGCAGAGCCATCCCACCAGATAGTGCCTTCACTCACCGGCCAGCTATAGGCATCTTTATTCAGCACCAGGTTGAAGCCGCCCAGAGTCCAGCCAGAACCGGCCCAATAACCACGTTCACCGATCGGCATAGCCACTTCAGGAACCGCATTCTGGTACATGAGGTCAGCCACTTCAGTGCTGAGAATTTGCTGTCCGCCAAATTCACCCCGATTCAAAACCATCTGGGAGAAGTGCATGAAATCCATGACAGAAGATAACAGACCCACTCCGCCCTCAATTAGACGCGGTTGCATAGTGAAGGGAATGGATTCGATCTGATACGGCAACAAGCGACCATCAGTGGGGCGATACACCACAGCGAGGCGCTCGGCGTCATCTCCGGTTGCGGCAAACATGGTGCTGCTCATACCGAGTGGATCGAGTATGTTTGCCTGCAAATATTCTTCAAAGGGTTGTCCCGACCATACCTCTACCAGCTTGCCCAATATGGTGGCGTGAATGCCATAGAGAAACCGCGTACCCGGATCCTGGAACAAAGGCACGCTGGCGGCGTTATCAACCATCTCGTCCAGGGTAATATTGCGGTCTCTGACATTGTAGGCGCGGTAAAGACCCGAGCTGCGACTACCAAGACCGGAAGTGTGAGTTAACAAATGTGCAACGGTAATGTCACCTTGTCGCTCGCGTGAAGCATCTGCATCGGTGCTGCCTGGGTCTATCAATACGCGCTGATTCTCGAACTGGGGCAGATACATCTTGATCGGATCATCAAACTCAAAATGCCCTTCATCATAGAGCTTGAATACGGCAGCACTCGTTATCTGTCTGGTCATCGAGTAAATGCGAAACAGTGCTGTATCAATCATGGGTAGCGCATTCTCAATATCGCGCATTCCCAATGACTGGAAGTAGACAACCTTGCCATCGCGTGCCACGGCCGCCACGACGCCGGCGATATCTCCGTCATCGATATGTTGTTGCAAGCTCGCAGTAGCACGATCCAGACCTTCCGCCGACATGCCCACACTGGCAGGTGCCGCGAATTCCATGCTTTGTGCCTGACTGAGACTGCTCATGGTTGTCATGTAGATCGCGCCAGTTATATATAAAAGTGATTTTAGTTTCATGCCAAATTCCTGTTTAGTTGGCCGCTTGCACTTCGGCGACCCAGCGGTCGACGCGCGCATGCATGAACGGCATGGGGACCGCGCCGGCGCCCAGCACCACATCGTGGAACTCACGGATATCGAATGCTGCCCCGAGTGCTTCTTCCGCACGGGCCCGCGCCTGCTGAAAATTCATCATGCCAATCTTGTAGGCCGTAGCCTGTCCCGGATTGGCAAAGTAGCGCTGAACTTCCGAGCGCACGGCACCCTCTGGAATTGGCGAGTTATCGAGGAAGTATTGCACTGCCTCATCCTCAGTCCATTGCATGGCGTGTATGCCCGTGTCGACAACCAGGCGAATGGCTCGCCATATTTCCCCGGCCAGCCGGCCGAAGTCAGAATAAGGATCTTCGAAGCCGCCCATTTCCTTGGCCAACCATTCGGCATACAGACCCCAGCCTTCGGTGTAGGCAGTGGTGCGGTACTGGGTGCGGAAACGCGGCACGTCTGTGAGTTCCTGTTGAATGGAAATCTGCATGTGATGACCAGGGTTGCCTTCATGATAGGCAATGTCTTCTATCTGGTATTTGGACAACGTGGACATGTCTGACATATGGGAATAGAAAACGCCTGGCCGGGAGCCATCTGGCGAACCCTGACGATAATGTTGTGCGGCACCAGGTTGTTCACGAAATGCTTCTACCCGGCGCACCACCAGTGGTGCTTTCGGTAATGTGCCAAAAAATTCCGGCAACCGCTCATTAATGCCATCGAGATAGGCATTGTTGATATCAAGATATTCCTGTCTGCCTTCTTCGGTGTTTGGATAAAAGAATTGCTCATCCTCGCGCAGGAACACGAAAAACTCCTGCAGGTCACCATCGAACTCCACTTGTTCCCTGATGGCTTCCATCTCGTTGCGCAAGCGCTCTACTTCAGACAATCCAATGTTGTGTATTTCTTCCGCGGTTAGTTCCAGCGTAGTCATTAACTGTAGTCGGTGCTGATAATAAGCATCGCCATCGGGCAACGCCCACACGCCCTGGGCTTGTTCCGCGGCAAACTCCCGATCTTCCTGTAACCAGTTCAGCACTTCATTATAGGCGGCAAGAAATGGGCCGGAGAGAATCTCTCCGGCTTCGCTACGAAATTCCTCTGCCTGATCTGCATCGATCAATTCACTATCCAGCAAACTTTCGATCTTGCTTTGCACATCATTCCAGATGGGAGAATTTGGTGTTTCGTCATTGATATTAAATGGGACACCTGACGTAACACGATTTATTTCGTCGATAGCAAAGTCGTAGGCAAACCGTGGCTGCCTGATGCCACGCGAGGAAGCATCTTCTGCGCGCTCAAGTAATGTACCCACCACATATTGAACTTCCGCCAGCCTGTCGATATATGCCTGCATGTCTTCGGGAGTGTCGACGCTATGGAAACTGATCATAAAACTGGGCAAACCAGTCTGCGGACCACCACGGCCGAAGATATAACTGTGGTAGCGCCAGGGTACACGGGATTCAGCTTGCTCAAGCGAATACTCCCACATATCCCACGACAGCTTGCCGGCGTCTGTAAGCTGTGAGTAATCAAATTCAGACTGCATGGTGGCAACACTGTTCTGTAACCACGCCAACTGGGCATCCGCCGCTGCAATGCTGGGATCATTGAGCTGATCGTAATTGGTCTTGTCGCCAAGGATAGTGCGCGTCTGGGGACTGAAATCCAGGGACTCTTCATATTGCTCGTCCAGCCAGAGATTAAGCTGTTCGGTCTCGGATAATTCGGGTGTTGGTGCAGGAGCAGGATTGCTCGCGGTTGATTCAGTGGTTGGCTCACCACAAGACGCCAGGAATAGTATGGCCAGGGCCAGCAGATATCGCATTGATTTCCCCCATAGATTCTCTAAAGATATCGGGAGAGTGACGCTATCGCGTTTACCCGGGGTTGTCCAGATGCCTTACCGCCGGGGCTCTACAGACGATCGGCAAGCAGTGTTTGCCAGTCAAATTGCTGATCGGCTATTGCGAGAAAAAAGGGATTCAGGATGCTGTCTTTCTGGTTGTAACGTAATGGCTGAAAATTGGTGTCCACAATACTGCCGCCAGCGGCCGCCAGCACAGCATGTGCTGCCGCTGTATCCCATTCACTGGTAGGCGCCAGGCGCGGATAGAAGTCCGCCTTGCCTTCGGCCACGAGACAGATCTTGAGTGAACTGCCCATGCTTACTACTTCGACTTCTCCCACAGTGGCTTCAATGGCGTCGATCACTCCCTGCAGCTTGTCGTCGGCATGGCTGCGGCTCGCCACCACTCTCGCCAGTCCGGCCTGGGGCATGGTGCTTACCGAAATCCTGCGTGACGCGCCATTGGCAGGCATGAGCGTTGCGCCTTCAGACACATCACCAGTGTAGGTAATACCACTTACCGGGACATGCACCACACCCTGAATCGGATGTCCGTCTTCTATTAGCGCGATGTTGACCGTGAATTCGCCATTGCGCTTGATAAACTCCTTGGTGCCATCGAGCGGGTCGACAAGCCAGTAGCGCTGCCATTGGCTGCGCTCGGCGAAGGCGATGCTGGCGGATTCTTCAGAGAGTATCGGTAGCCGTGGCTCCAATTGCGCAAGTTGCTCAACAATAACATTGTGTGCGCGCTGGTCAGCCTCGGTCAGTGGCGAATTATCATCCTTGTGTTCAACTTCGATACCACCCTCTGCATTGTAAACAGCGAGTATTTCTCGTCCTGCCTGACGGGCGATTTCAACAATTTTATCTATCTGAGGTGCAGTAGAAGCCATAAAGTGCAATTTATTCACGGAATATTTAGTTACAATGGGGTTGCATGTTGCAACATGTGTTAGCGCATGCCAAGTCATTACTCTGGAGAAATTCAATGCCACCGTGGTCAGCGATAGATACCGTAATGTTCGACATGGACGGCACGTTGCTGGATCTGCATTTTGATAATTTCTTCTGGACCGAATTGATTCCTCGTGAGTTTGGCCGCAAGCATGGTGTCACCGAATCAGCAGCAAAAGAGATCATTACCTGCAAGTATGCCGGAGTTAAAGGCACATTAAGCTGGTACTGCCTGGATTACTGGCGTACCGAATTGGACCTGGACATTGTCGAATTAAAATTATCAGTTCGGCACAAGATCAAGATCAGGCCCAGCGTGGAAAAATTGCTACTGGATCTGCAAGCCGCCAACAAACGCTTGCTGCTTGTCACCAATGCTCACCCGGACAGCCTCAGTCTGAAAACCGGGGAAACTGGCATCGGTGATTACTTCCATCATTGTGTGAGCTCACATCGGCTCGAGCGTGCAAAAGAAAACCACGGTTTCTGGCAGGCACTGCAATCTATTGAGAATTATGATCCTGAACGCACGCTGTTGTTTGATGATTCATTGCCAGTACTGCGCCAGGCCAAACGCGAAGGTATTCGCCACCTGTATGCAATTGCTCAACCCGATAGTAAACAGGCTCACGTCGAACCTGCAGAATTTCCCCAGGTAGAAGACTTTGCCCTGATCCTGCCAGCCAACGAGAAACAGGATTGTCATGGCTAGTGATAATTCTGAAATCAAGGTAAGAATTGACAAGTGGTTGTGGGCAGCGCGCTTTTTTAAAACCCGCGCTGCTGCCAAGCAGGCCATCGACGGGGGCAAGGTGCACTGTGATGGCAATCGCTGCAAACCCAGCAAGGAGCTTGGGGTAGGGATGGAACTGCGAGTGCGGCAAGGTTTTGACGAAAAGACGGTCATAATAAGGGCACTAAGTGACCAGCGCCGCGGGGCGCCTGAAGCACAGGCCCTATATGAAGAAACAGCAGCCAGCATTGCAGAGCGCGAGAAACGGGCGACAGAACGAAAATCACAGCCGCGTCAGTTACAAATGGATAGCAAGCCTAACAAGAAGCAGAGGCGACTTATCCAGCGCTTCAAGAACCACATGGACCCCTGAAAGACTCGTGTTTTGCTCGCAAGCGTTGTGGCATAATGCCGCGACTTCGTACCTCCTGATGCAGGATTGATTTTGACCAAGCAATACACTGAATCCCTGCAGCGCTATCAGATACCCGGTTTTGAGCAAAGTTGGGGATCTATACATCGGGGCATAGAAAGAGAGAGCCTGCGGGTAACAAGCGATGGCCGCATCGCACAAACCCCACATCCTGCTGCATTGGGATCGGCGTTGACCAATCCCTTTATCACTACCGATTTTTCCGAGTCTTTGCTGGAATTCATCACGCCTGCATTTGCAAGCATCGATGAGTGTCTTAAATCACTGGAAGATATTCATCGCTTCTCGCTACAAAATCTGGCGGAAGGGGAAATTCTGTGGACCTCCAGCATGCCCTGCCCGTTATCCGGGGAGGCCGACATACCCCTGGCAGAATATGGCAGCTCCAATATTGGCCGTCTGAAAAAACTCTATCGCAAAGGCTTGCATAATCGCTATGGCAGCCTCATGCAAATCATCGCTGGCTTGCACTACAACTTTTCCATGCCGGAAGATTTCTGGCCGGCGTATCAGAAAATCAAGAATGACAAGTCAGACCTCCAGGATTTTCGCACACAGCAATATCTGCATCTGATTCGCAATTTTCATCGCAATTCCTGGATACTGCTGTTCCTGTTTGGCGCTTCGCCAGCTGCCTGCAAATGTTTCGTCAAAGGCCGGTCGCACACGCTGCAAGAATTCGATGCACACAGTTTGTATCTGCCGTATGCCACATGCCTGCGGATGGGTAATCTTGGTTACAAGAGTGAAGCGCAAAAATCGTTGTTCGTTTGCTACAACGAACTCAAGTCCTACGTAGAGTGTCTCCATAAAGCCATGCACACTCCCTTTGCAGACTATGAAGCAATCGGTCAAAAACAGAACGGCGAGTACATGCAGATGAATACCAATCTGCTGCAGTTGGAAAACGAGTTCTACAGCACCATCCGCCCCAAGCGCGTCGCCAAAAATGGTGAGAGGCCACTACAAAGTTTGATGCGCGGCGGTATTGAATACATCGAAGTGCGCGCACTGGATTTGAATCCCTATATGCCATTGGGTATTGATGCCGAACAAATTCGATTTCTGGATACATTCCTGCTGCATTGTCTGTTGGGAGAGAGTCCAGAGTGTAATGAACGTGAATTTTTCCAGGTTGCCAGCAATATTAGTCAGGTGGTGGAACGCGGACGCGACCCCGCGTTGATCCTCGAACGCGATGGTGAGTCAGTCAAATTGACCGACTGGGCTGCCGAGTTACTGGACGACCTGGATCATGCTGCCGCATTGCTTGATGAAGCTCATGGCGGCTCTGCTTACCAGGACAGCCTGGACCAACAAAAAGCCAAGCTCGCCAATCCGGACTTGACTCCATCAGGGCAGATTCTGCGGGAAATGCAGCAGCAGGGTTTGTCTTTCTATGAATTCGGTATGCAGCACTCAAAAGCCATAACCCAAAGTCTGCAAGATAATGGGCTGGACTCGACCACACGCGAAATGATGCTGAATACAGCCAGTGAATCGGTACGCCGCCAACAGGAAATCGAAGCCAGCGGTGATGTGGATTTTGATGCCTTCCTGGCCCAGTGGAACGCCTGATAATCAATCCCTGCAGCGCACAACAGTGTTTTTTGTGTGATTAGTCAGGTCGTGTAAAATGGCGCGTCAATCATTAACGTCCACTAGCGTCAACCAATAGCAGGAGCAGTATAGATGACCCTTCCAGGCAACCGGATAATCAATATCGGAGTATTTCTGGCCTGTGTGATCACCATTGGCATTGTGCTCTACATGGAGCATGTGATGCTGCTCTCTCCTTGCGGGCTGTGTATTACACAACGGGTATTCGTGATCCTGTGCGGTTTAACGTGCCTGGCTTCAGCGATTCATAACCCCGGGCCACAAGGTCAAAAACTGTACGCGTTCGCCGGCGCTTCCATGTGTATCTTTGGCAGTTATTTCGCAGGCCGGCAGATCTGGCTGCAACACCTGCCTGAAGACCAGGTGCCTGCCTGTGGGCCAGGCCTGACTTACATCTACGAAAATTTTCCGTTTATGGAAACGCTGAATTTCCTGCTCAAGGGCGACGGTAATTGTGCGGAAGTGCAATTCAGACTATTCGGCGTGTTCAGCATCCCGGAAATGGCAATGATCGCCTTTGTCCTTCTGTTCAGCATCTGCATGTTCATCGCGTTCCGACAGCAACCAGAAAAGTAACGCAGACTAAACCTCAAGCCTGAAAATTATTTGCGCTGCCAGCGGAAAAACTTCTCCAGTAATGGAAAGTACTTCTCTGGCAGGCGTGCGCTACGCCAGGCATTCGCCGTAAACTTGTTGGCCTCACCCAGAGTCGGATAAATATGGGTGGCAGCAGAAATATGCCTGAGCCCAAGTTTGTGCGTCATTGCCAATACAAATTCACCGATTAATTCTCCAGCGTGATAACCAACAATAGTGGCACCGAGAATCTTGTCTGTGCCCGGTTCGGTGAGTACCTTTATAAAACCATGGGCTTCGCCATCTGCCAGGGCGCGGTCCAGGTGATCCAGTTCGTATTTCGTTACCTCAAATGCAACTCCGCGCGACTTCGCTTCCTCTTCACTCAGTCCGACACGGGCTACTTCAGGATCGGTAAATGTGGCCCAGGGCACCACGCGATAACTGCCTTTGGAACGCCACATCCCACCCAGCATGGCATTGAGTGCGGCAAACCAGGCCTGATAGGAAGCCATGTGGGTAAATTGATAAGGCCCCGCTACGTCACCACAGGCAAAAATATTGGGATAGGCTGTTTGCATGAAGTCATTGATGTTGATCGTGCCGCTCTCGGACAATGGCATGGACAGTTCTTCCAGACCGAAGCCTTCAACATTCGGCTTACGCCCGATCGCAAGCAGAACCTGATCAAATTCTAACTTCACAGTTTCACCATCATGCTCGGCTTCCATGGCAAAACCATTGTCACTTCGCAAAAAGCGATTCACCTTGTGATCAGTCAGCAGCCGAATGCCCTGCCTCCTGAATTGCGCCATCACCAGTTCCGACACCTCGGGATCTTCGCGCGGCATAATGCGAGCCGCCATATCGACCTGGGTTACTTCACTACCGAGATTATGAAAGGCCTGGGCTAATTCACAGCCGATTGGACCACCACCGACAACCAGCAAACGCCGGGGAAGTTCTTGCAAATCCCAAACGGAATCAGACGTAAGATATGGAATGTCATCCAGCCCCGGGATAGGTGGCACCAGCGGCCGTGCGCCAGTGGCAATAATTATCGAGCGAGTGCGAATCAGACGCTCCCCGACTTCAACTTCCCAGGGAGAAAGAATTTTTGCTTCGCCAGCCACACACTCAACGCCCAGTGAAGTAAAACGTTCAACAGAATCGTGCGGCTCTATCGTAGCGATTACCTGCTGCACGCGATTCATCACTTGCCGAAAATCAACTTGTCCGCCAGCTTGTTTAATGCCGAACTCTTCGGCCCGCCTGATATAAGACATAATGCGCCCGCTGCGAATCAGGCTCTTGCTGGGAACGCAACCGGTGTTGAGACAGTCGCCGCCCATCTTGTGTTTCTCTACCAGCACCACTTTCGCCTTGGCGCCAGCAACAATCAGGGCAGCTACCAGTCCGGCAGACCCTGCTCCAATGACAACAACGTTGGTATCGAATGTCTTTGGTTTTCTGAACCTTCCAAGAATCTTGTTGCGTTGAATAATATTGACAACAAAACGCGCCACAAGTGGCAACAACCCGAGGAGCACAAAAGCCAGAACAACTGAACCGCTAACAAGCCCGCCCAATGAGTCAATCTGTGCGAGCTCTGACCCGGCATTCACGTAAACAATCGTGCCAAGCAACATACCAAGCTGGCTCACCCAGTAGAAATTCAGCGTGCGAATTGGCGTCAGCGCCATTAACAGGTTCACGATAAAAAATGGGAACAGGGGCACCATGCGAATACTGAACAGATAGAAACTGCCGTCTCTCTCGATCCCACGATTGATAGGTGTCAGGTGACTCCCAAAGCGTGACTGAACCCAATCACGCAATAATAAGCGTGCTACCAGAAAAGCCAGTGTCGCACCGATAGTACTGGCAAACGAAACAAGTATCGTCCCCCATAACAAGCCAAATATTGCGCCACCGATCAGTGTAATTATTAGCGCTCCTGGAATCGAAAGCGCTGTGATCAATACGTATGCCGAGAAGTAAATGACGGCTGCCAGCAGGAAGTTTTCATCCCTGAAGTCCTGAATATCAGCAAGACGTGACTGCGCGTAATCGAGAGTCAGGTATTGATCCAGATCCAGTAGAAAGTAGCTCGCAAGGGCAGCAACTATGCATACAAACAGGATAAGTCGGGTCTTGATCACTAAATTCCTCGGCAGGGAAATAACGTTAAATATCAATAAGTGGAGGGAGATAACCAGTTGCGAAGATTCCCTCGGCTTCGCATTTTGGTATGCTATACACCCTTTCCGCCAGAGACAGCACAACTGGGGGAAGATGACGAAATCCTAACACACACCAGAGCTGAACAATCGTGGCAAAAATCGATTCCAGACCAGGCTATCCAGCTGTTCGCATGCGACGCATGCGGCGCGATGATTTCAGTCGGCGCTTGATGCGTGAGACTCGACTGACCACAGATGACCTGATCTATCCGGTTTTTATTGTCGAAGGTAAAAATCAAACACAGGCAATAGATTCCATGCCTGGCATATATCGCCTCAGCATCGACAATCTCGTCGCCGAGGCGCAGGAACTGGTTGAACTCGGTATTCCAGCTATTGCCCTGTTTCCATCTCCAGACGCCAAGGCAAAGTCTGATGATGGTCGCGAAGCTTTTAACGCGGACGGCCTCGTACAAAGGGCTATCAGAGCACTGAAAGACGCCCAGCCAGACCTGGGTGTGATTACTGACGTGGCGCTCGATCCATATACCACACATGGACAAGACGGCATTATTGATGCCTCTGGATATGTGCTCAATGATGAAACTGTGGAAGTCTTGACCCGGCAGGCGGTTTCACACGCCCAGGCGGGCGCCGATATCGTGGCACCTTCGGATATGATGGATGGCCGGGTCGGCGCGATACGCCAGGCCCTGGAAGAAGACGGGCTGATCTACACAAGAATACTGGCTTATTCCGCCAAGTATGCGTCCAGTTACTATGGACCATTCCGGGACGCCGTTGGTTCTTCCGGCAACCTCGGTGCCGGCAATAAATATAACTACCAGATGGATTGCGCCAATAGTGATGAAGCGTTGCGCGAAGTTGCCCTGGATCTGGCTGAAGGCGCAGACATGGTAATGGTCAAGCCGGGCATGCCCTATCTGGACATCGTCCGCAGAGTCAAAGATGAGTTCGGTGCTCCCACATTCGTGTATCAGGTGAGTGGGGAATATGCCATGCATATGGCAGCAGCGCAGAATGGCTGGCTCGACGAAGATGCGGTTGCCATGGAGTCACTGACTGCGATCAAGCGGGCTGGCGCGGACGCCATCCTGACCTATTTTGCCAAGAAAGCAGCTCGACTGCTGGGTTAGAAGGCGGATTTCACTCAGTGTCTTGAATCCTGAGCAATTGGCCTTATTATTAGCTCCTTGATTAGCTTCACTCGAATATCGTAATTGAGTGCCTGCCATGGGTTTCGCGTCTCACTTACACTCCCTAAATCCTCAAACCTAAAGGAATTATTCATGAGCGAAAACATCGTTCACACCACTGACAGCAACTTTGAACAAGACGTTTTATCTTCTGAAGGCCCCGTACTGGTGGACTTCTGGGCGGAATGGTGTGGCCCCTGCAAAATGATTGCACCTGTACTGGAAGAGCTGGCCGATGAATATAATGGCAAGCTGAAGGTGTGCAAGATGGATGTAGATGCCAACACGGAAACCGCCCCAAAATATGGCATACGCGGCATCCCTACACTGATCATCTTCAATAATGGTGAAGTGGCCGGCACCAAGGTTGGCGCACTGTCCAAATCTCAACTTTCCGCCTTTATTGACAGCGTTATTTAATTTGCGTTTAATGTGGTGTCTCTCGAATCCAGAGACGCCACAGGACGTGGCAACCCAATCAATTTCCTGTTTTCTGCCTCAACACCTTAAAATTATTGGTGTCCTGGCCGAGAACTGTATCAGCCAAAAGATTTTGGGCTGATAACTAACAAAAATAATTCACTGGACACTTCAGAAGAGTAGGAATATAGTTGCGGGCATTAACAAAGACCCATAATTCAAAAATTTTCCAAAACAATTATCATTAAGCGCGCGAGACAAATCGCGAAATTAGTCGCAAAATAAAAAACGACAATAAATTTCTCGCCCAGCTTCCTGAAACTTCCAGTTTTTTGAAAACCTTTTCAGTTCAAACCAACAACCCCTTTTTGCAGTACCTTTTTAAAACTTTCTAAACTATTTTCTAAACTACTTTTTAAAATATAAAACTCACTACCATTGTGTATGACAATACCGGTCTAGGCGTTCAAGCCACCATCCAACCAGCATCTCCTATCTGATTCCTATTTTCCTATGAAGACTCTTCACCATGAACCTTACTGAACTTAAGCAAAAACCAATCGCCGAACTTCTCGAGACTGCGCACGAGATGGGGTTGGATAACGTTTCCAGAACGCGCAAACAAGACATCATATTCGTCATCTTGAAAAAACACGCCAAGAATGGTGAAGACATTTATGGTGATGGCGTGCTGGAAATACTACAGGATGGTTTCGGATTTCTCCGTAGCGCCGACTCTTCCTACCTCGCCGGGCCTGATGACATTTATGTATCTCCCAGCCAGATAAGACGCTTTAACCTGCGCACTGGGGACACGATTGCCGGAAAGATCAGGCCGCCAAAAGATGGTGAACGATATTTTGCACTGCTCAAGATTAGCGATATTAATTTCAGCAAGCCTGATAGTGCCAAGCACAAAATTCTGTTTGAAAACCTCACACCTTTGTTTCCACAAGATCGATTGCGACTCGAAGTGGGTAACGGCAGTACTGAAGACCTGAGTGCACGAACCATAGATCTCGTTGCACCCATAGGCAAAGGCCAGCGCGGCTTGATCGTATCGCCGCCCAAAGCTGGTAAGACTCTCATCCTGCAAAACATCGCCCAATCCATCACCAAAAATAATCCCGAATGCCGTCTCATCGTTCTGCTCATTGACGAGCGACCTGAAGAAGTTACCGAGATGATGCGCTCCGTGCGCGGTGAAGTTGTTGCCAGTACTTTTGATGAACCACCGTCGCGTCATGTGCAAGTAGCAGAGATGGTCATCGAGAAAGCCAAACGCCTGGTTGAACACAAAGAAGATGTTGTCATTTTGCTTGACTCAATCACTCGTCTGGCACGTGCTTACAACACAATCATTCCCTCATCAGGAAAAGTACTTACCGGTGGTGTAGATGCTCACGCGCTGGAACGACCAAAGCGCTTCTTCGGTGCAGCACGTAATCTGGAAGAAGGTGGCAGCCTCACTATCATTGCAACTGCGCTGGTTGAAACCGGCTCGAAGATGGATGAAGTGATTTACGAAGAATTCAAAGGCACGGGTAATATGGAGCTTCACCTTGATCGCAAGATTGCCGAAAAGCGTGTTTATCCTGCTATCAATGTACGTCGTTCTGGCACACGCCGCGAAGACCTTTTGACTACCGACGAAGAACTGCAGCGCATGTGGATTCTGCGCAAATTGCTAAGCTCCATGGAAGATGTACAAGCTACCGAGTTTATTCTCGACAAGTTGAAGGATACAAAAACCAACGACGAGTTCTTCAATTCCATGAAGCGTAAGTAGATAGCTTCATTGCTTGTGTTAAACCCGTTCACAGGCTGCAATCATGTCCTTTAAAGATCTGCGCGACTTCATCGACTTACTCGAAGCTGAGGGTGAGTTGCAGCGCATATCTACGGAAGTAGATCCCTATCTTGAAGTCACAGAAATCAGTGACCGCACTCTACGCAACAACGGCCCTGCTTTGCTTTTTGAAAACCCCAAGGGCTCAGAAATTCCACTGCTGGCAAACCTGTTTGGCAACACGCGTCGTATCGCGCTCGCCATGGGCCAGGAAGATTTTGATGGTTTACGCGACGTCGGCAGGCTACTGGCGTTTCTAAAGGAACCAGTACCACCCAAAGGCTGGAAAGATTTGTGGCAGAGCTTGCCGAGCTATAAAAATGTGCTGAATATCGCGCCCAGTGTAAAGAAGTCAGCACCCTGCCAGGAAGTTGTCATTGATGCAGATATTGATCTGGGGTTTCTGCCTGTCCAGACCTGCTGGCCAGGGGATGCTGGCCCATTGGTTACCTGGCCGCTGGTGATTACCCGCGGGCCAGAGAAAGAACGACAGAATCTCGGCATATACCGTATGCAGAAAATCGGCCCGAACAAGTTGATCATGCGCTGGTTATCCCATCGTGGTGGTGCCCTGGATTTTCGCGACTGGCAGCAACACCACCCGGGAGAGGCATTTCCGATTTCCGTAGCAATTGGTGCAGACCCGGCGACCATTCTCGCCACCGTGACACCTGTACCCGACACCTTGTCTGAATATGCCTTCGCCGGGTTACTCCGTGGCAGCAAGACCGAAGTCGTTAAATCATTAACCAACGATCTGCAGGTTCCTGCCAGTGCAGAGATTGTGCTCGAAGGCGTGCTGGAACCTGGCGAAGAAGCCGATGAAGGGCCATTTGGCGATCATACGGGCTACTACAACGAAGTTGAGCGTTTCCCGGTATTCACCGTGAAATGCGTAACGCATCGCAAGAACCCGATCTACCATAGTACCTATACGGGGCGTCCGCCCGATGAACCTGCCATGCTGGGTGTGGCACTCAATGAAGTGTTTGTCCCGCTGTTACAAAAGCAGTTTCCCGAAATCGTGGATTTCTATCTACCCCCGGAAGGCTGTTCATATCGCCTTGCAGTTGTCAGCATGAAAAAACAATACCCTGGCCACGCCAAACGCGTGATGATGGGCATTTGGTCCTTCCTGCGCCAATTCATGTATACCAAATTTGTGGTCGTGGTAGATGAAGATATTGATATTCGTAACTGGGAAGATGTCATTTGGGCGATCACTACCCGCATGGACCCCATCCGCGATACGGTACTCATTGACAACACACCCATTGATTATCTGGATTTCGCTTCGCCGGTGTCCGGCCTCGGATCAAAGATGGGTATGGACGCTACCAACAAGTGGCCAGGAGAAACCGAACGGCGCTGGGGTGAAGGAATTGCTATGGATGAACAGACCAAAGCCCGGGTTGATGCGATATGGGAAGAGCTCGGCATCAACACAGAGCACTAACATCAAGTCGGCTCTTCGTTAACCTGCTTCGGCTGTGGCAGTGGTAATTCTGACAAGGCACCTCCTGCCAACTTCTTATATTTTTGCAACGCCTGTTCTGCGGCGGCTGATTCGCCCAGTGCTCGCAGCAATTCTGCCAACTCGCCATATGCCTCAATCGAGACGCCGATCCTGATACTAGCTTCGTAGTACTCACGCGACTTGCCCCATAGTTCATTACGCCGACATATGCGCCCGAGACTCAATAACAAACTGGCGTTACCAGGCCGATTCTGTAACCACCCCTCAGCTTCGATTAGTTGTTGCTGATCAAGACCAAAACTCTCTTCGCCATATCGCACTACGAGCTCATCATTCCAGCGTTTGGCCAGGGCAGTTTCATAAACCTTGGCAGCCTCGGTTTTGGCATCCAGCCCCAGCAACAGATCGGCAAAATGACGCACCACTTTGCTGTCTTCTCGATATTTGCCCGGAGCTTTTTTCCATAGCTTCATGAGATCAGCAATCTGCGTTTCACGCTCTGCCTTGATAGTAGCTTTACCACCGGTTGCATACAGACTCTCAACAAAAATTCGGGTGCGAATGCGTTCCAGCTCTGTGTTATCTATGACGTTGTTTTTTTCCAGAGCTGGCAGGAGCTGTTCCAGTTTGAGCCAGTCTTCCAGTTTTATATAAACCTCTTTAAGGAGGTTGAGCAAAGGCGGGTCGTTGACAGTCGTGCGTTTGAGTTGCTCCAGAATTGCCACGCTTTGCTCCAGTTGATCAGCACGAAACAGTAAAGTGGCTTTGAGTTGATGGATCGTGGAATGCGCGAAAGGAAACTCTTTCTCAGCCAGGTCAAGACAGCGCATAGCTTCAGCCCTGTCACCCATCGACTGGGCCGCACAGGCGGCGGCCAGGTAATTAATTACGCTGGCATCGCTATCTTTGGCACTACGAATTAACAGGGTTTGTGCGGAAGCCCAGTTGCCACGTGCAAAACATAACAATCCTTCTACAGTTCTACTGCGCTTTCGAGAACGCCTCTGGTTACTATAAGCTCGACCAAAGCGAACCAGCTGCCACGGGTTCAACCAGTGAAACACCAGCTGCAGAATTCGCAAAAGCAGAAAGACAATGCCGAAGGCCACCAATAGCGCGAACAAACTGGTTTCGAATGTATAGTTGCCAAACGCTATTAGTAAATAACCGGGGTCAGCAGGAAAGCCCACATAAATTGAGACAAGCAGCGCTAGGATGATGGCCAGTAATGAAAATATATAAAGCTTTAACATGCTTGTTCAGAGCTCATTGGCTACTAGCTGGGCGATAAGCGCTGATGAGCTCGACACATTTGGTAGAGTCTGGTCTATATCAACGGTCAGCAATTCATTTAGCTCACTGCGAATAGGATCGTCTGCCGTTACATCGGTTACTGAATAACGATCGAGTTCTGCCAGAATATTATTCAGGCTGGTGCGATACAGCACAGTGTCTCGTGCCAGCAAGGCCAAGCGTGCCTGCTCGAGCATCAGCCGCAGATTCTGTTTAATCAACGCCTCCTGGCCCGGTGCCAGCATGGCCTCCGGGGTTTCTTCCCAGCGCCGCCAGACAAAAACAGAGCTAAGAAAGTTCAGGCTGGCATCCACTACACCAACACCTTGACGGTTGCTCAGTGGTTGCGACTGGGTATCGCGGCGCGCCTCAAAGCTCTGGCGCATGGAATCGAGCAGGTCGAGTTGCTCCAGATTGTTGAGCAGTGTGCCCATTCGCAAGTAGAGACCGTCGCGGTCCAATACATCCGTTGAGCGCAGTGTGGCGATATCAGTGGCCAGTGCTTCGCGCGCGGCAAGCACACTGTTGTTGCCTGACGTCTGCAACGCCTCATCTGCATCCACCAGCAGCGCGATGGCAGTGATCACGTCATGTTCCAATTGCAGCCTGCGACTGGCCAGGTTAACCAGATAGTCGGCTTCGCGGAGCTTCCAGCCGAGATTGATTTCAGTTGGCTGTGCCTGTTGGCTTTGTTGCCTTTGCTGTAGTTGTGCAAGAGCCTGATTGAGCCGGGTGATTTCATCACGCAAGCGATTTTCAACAGCAGTAATTTCAGCAGTGTCGAGAGGAACCGAATCTGGCACCCGCTCAACCTGCTGCTGCAATTGATTGATCAAACTACTTTGGGAAACGAGCGTATTATTCAGCTGCTGATTCTGCGCGACGAGCTCGTTAAACCGGCTTTGTTGTTGCCATTGTTGAAAGGCTACGAATCCGGTAACGGCCAGAATAGGTAATAGTAAAACCAGCACAACGAGAAACCTGCGCCGTGCATTACGTTGCTGTCGTGCACGACTGCCAGGATTGGCTTTCGTGCTTTTAGAGATCTCATCCAGAATCTGGGATGTTGGTTTCGAGTCTGAACTGTCACTTGTGGTTTTATCAGTCACTAAAGGACCTCAAAACATGAATGATTAATTAAAGACTGTCGGCTAAGCCAGCGAGTGCTGTAATGATTGCTTCAGCATCAGCGCCCCGGGCATTTTCCACGCGTTTAAAGCCAGCATCTCGACCCAGTTGTGCTACTCGCTCTGAAGGCACGATCAATGGTATCAAACTGACTATCGCTTTGTTATCGGCACAAGCGGCAATCAAGCTGTCCAGAGTTTCGCCACTACTGATAATAATGGCATCAATCGCCTGGCTCCTGAGCAAGTTATTGCACTCACCCGGTGCGTGGCTTACCGGCTGGCGCAAATAGACCTCGATATACTCGACCTCGGCACCCCGTTCGCGCAGAGTCTCGGCAAGTATCTCGCGACCACCACAACCGCGGAAAATCCCGATGCGCTCGCCTTCCACCTCGCGCATGCCGGGTAAGGCCAGGATCGTTTCGCTGGTCATACCGCCATGCGCACCGTGCACTTCGACATTGAGCGCCGCCTCAGCTGCAGCCGCCGTAGTGGGCCCGATAGCATAGTATTGCTGGCGAACCGGAAGTTGGGGCCAGTACTCGTCTATCCACTGGCTGCCAAACGCTACTGCGTTGGTGCTCACGAATACAATCTTGTCAAACCGATCCAGTTGCAAAATCTGTTGCCGTATCCGGTCAAGAGATCGCTTGTCAGTCACAGGCACAATCGACATCAGCGGAAAACTGACAGATTTGCCATTGGCAGCTTCAATAGCAGTTGCCAACATTTGCTGCTGGTGCTCAGGCCGGGTATTCAAGACGCTAAGTTGCCGCAGGTCTGGCGCTGACATAAAAAGTCCTAGTGTGCCCCCAGACGTTCGAGGATAGCGCCAGCTCCCTGGGCCAACAGATCTTCGGCCACAGCAACACCAAGACTCTCTGCCATATGGGGATCACCATTTAGTGCACTGCGAAGAATAAGACTGCCATCAATCTCTCCTACCAATGCTCGCAGAAATAATTGCTCTCCTTCAAACTCGGCGAAGCTGGCGATTGGTACCTGGCACCCACCATGCAACGTGGCATTCACTGCCCGTTCCGCCAATACCCTGGTCGCTGTGTCCTGATGATGCAGACAATCGATTAATTTTAATGTTGCCAGATCCTCGGTACGGCACTCGATGCCAACAGCACCTTGCCCGCCAGCCGGCAGGCATAAGTCAGTACCGAGTGTTTGCCGGATGCGGTCTTGCAGTTCCAGCCGCTTCAAGCCGGCAGTGGCTAGAATGATGGCATCGTATTCGCCAGCATCGAGCTTGCCCAGGCGTGTACCAACATTTCCTCGCAGATCCTTAATCCTGATATCGGGCCTGGCCTGACGCAGCTGGCATTGACGCCTGAAACTGGACGTACCCACACAGGCACCGTTCGGCAAGCTGGCAAATGACTCGAAGCGTTCTGACACAAACGCGTCGCTCGGGTCTTCGCGCTCGCAAATCACCGCGAGTCCGAGCCCGGCTGGAAAATCCATTGGCACATCCTTCATGGAATGCACAGCAATATCTGCACGACCATCAAGCAATGCCTGTTCCAGTTCTTTTACGAACAAACCCTTACCGCCGACCTTGGCAAGTGGTGCATCAAGGATCTTGTCGCCTCGAGTCGACATTGCGACCAGTTCCACAGACAGCTCAGGATGATGTGATTCCAAAGCACTCTTTACATGGTTGGCCTGCCAGAGGGCTAGAGGGCTTTTCCTGGTGGCAATCTTTAGAATTTTAGCTTCCATCGTGGTGGGAATTCTTGCTTTATACCCGTGCCATTCTACGGGAATTGACCAGATTTGTCCGAAATAGCCCAAATATGGGGCCTCTAAGCCCGGACTAGCGCCATCACTGGATTATTAAGCCTGCTTTGATCCTGCTATAATCGCCGACCCGTTAAATCTGGCGGCGCCTGGAAAGGCGAGCCCCGCCAATCAACATGAACGATTGAAACAAGCATGAGCGATAAAAAACCCAAGGACAAACTCTGGGGCGGCCGATTCTCAGAAGCCACTGACGCATTTGTGGAACGATTCACCGCCTCGGTAGATTACGACAAGCGGCTCTATCGAAATGATATAGAGGGTTCGATTGCGCACGCGCGCATGCTGGGAAAAGTGGGCATCCTCACCAGTGAAGAGTCAGAGAAGATCATTACGGGTCTTGACTCTATTCTCGTTGATATTGAGAAGGGTGATTTTGACTGGCAGATATCTCTGGAAGATGTGCACATGAATATCGAGGCCGCACTGACCAAGCGTATTGGTGTGGTGGGCAAGAAACTGCACACATGTCGCTCGCGCAATGATCAGGTGGCAACTGATCTGCGACTCTACGTGCGTAGCGAAATTGATGATATGTGCCTGCTTATAACTCGTCTGCAGACTGGCCTGGTGGATCTCGCTGAACGCGAGTCATCCACAATCATGCCTGGTTTTACACATCTGCAATCCGCACAACCAATCACTTTTGGCCACCACATGATGGCCTGGTATGAGATGTTGTCGCGAGATCACGCCCGACTGCAGGATTGTCGTAAAAGGGTCAACCTGTCCCCATTGGGCTCTGCAGCGCTGGCCGGAACCACCTTTCCAATTGACAGAGAATATACGGCAGAGTTGCTCGGCTTTGAAAAACCCACAGCCAATTCATTGGACTCAGTTTCAGACAGGGACTTCACGATCGAACTCGCCGCCGCTGCCAGCATCATCATGACCCACTTATCCAGATTCTCTGAAGAACTGGTTCTGTGGATGTCGAGCCAATATGAGTTTATACAACTACCCGATCGCTTTTGTACCGGTTCCTCGATCATGCCCCAAAAGAAAAACCCGGATGTGCCAGAATTGATTCGCGGCACAACCGGGCGAGTCTATGGACATCTGATGGCACTACTGGCGCTGATGAAGGGACAACCGCTTGCTTATAACCGGGATAATCAGCAGGACAAGGAAACCGTGTTTGATTTGCTGGATACGACGAAGGACTGTTTGTTTGCCTACGCGGAAATGATGCCAGAGGTGAACTGCAAAAGAGAAAACATGTTGGCCGCTGCCAGCAAGGGTTACTCCACTGCTACGGACCTGGCGGACTACCTGGTGAAAAAAGGCATGGCATTTCGTGATGCACATTCGGTTGTCGGTAAAGCAGTCGCCACCGCGATTGAAAGCAAAAAGGAACTAGCCGAACTGCCATTGTCGACATTGCAATCTTTCTCGGAATTAATCGAGGCAGATGTGCAGGACGCACTGATGCTGGAAGGTTCAGTCAATGCCCGCGATCATCTCGGTGGTACAGCACCCGCCCAGGTTAAGGCAGCCGTTGCCAGAGCGCGCGAGGAACTCGCCGCGCGCTAACCCGGCGGGGCCTGTAATTCTATTTCATATTCCAGCACGCGATTATCTCTACGTGTGTGCACTGTCACCACATCACCCGGTTCGTGTTGTTCCATAATCGTCGCGTAGTCATCTTCGTTACGAACTGGCTGACTATTGATGCCTACGATTACATCGCCGAGCTGCACGCGACCTCGGAGACTGCGGGTCAGGCCACGCATGCCCTGCCGGGCCGGATCAGTGCCTTCCATCACGTCCATGACAATCACACCTTCAATGCCCCAAAGCTGGCGATAATAATCGGGCTGTGGAATGCGCGTGATACCAAGGATCGGAGTTTGGACACGGCCGTAACTAATCAGGTCTGGCACGATCTGCTTTACCGTGTTCACCGGAATGGCAAAGCCTATCCCGGAGCTTGCACCACTGGGGCTGTAAATTGCGGTGTTTACGCCAACGAGTTGACCGAGGGAATTGAGTAGTGGTCCGCCAGAGTTGCCCGGATTAATTGCCGCGTCGGTTTGAATAACATCGCGTATCTTGCGGCGGCTTACCGAATCGATCTCACGACCCAGTGCGCTCACCACACCAACTGTCATGGTATTGTCGAGGCCGAAGGGATTGCCTATGGCGATCACCTTGCGTCCGACTTCCAGCAGAGCGGAATCCCCAATGGTGATGGGAACAAGCTCGGCTTCAGGCGCCTCGATTTTAAGTACAGCCAGATCTTTGTCCGGGTCAGCACCAATGGCGGCCGCATCATAGCTACTGCCATCCTGCAAAGTGACAGTTACGCGATTGGCCTGTTGCACCACATGATAATTGGTGACGATATAGCCATCCTCATTCCAGATGAACCCGGTACCACTACCCTGCGGAACTTCCTGGGGATTGAGGGAGTAAAAAGAACGAATCAGCCTTGAGTTGGTGATGTTGACGACAGACTGGCCAGCCTGTTTGAAAACCTCGATATTGTTTTCTTCGTCGTTGGTTTTGAATTCGCGATAGTCGGGAATTTGCGCGACCGCACTTGAGGCCACCAACATTAATCCCAAACCCATAAACTGTAACAGCTTCATAGCGGTCACCCTTGTGGCTTTACTCAATTATTTGACTCTTGAGTCTTTCATGACCCTGTGATTACCTAAGATATTCCCCTTAACATAGGACTGAATTTGCCGGTTTCAAGGTCATAACGCTGGCCATGTCATGAATGAAGAAGTAGCCGCTTAATCGGCTTCGCCAAGCTTTTCCTGCAATTCCAGCCACTGTTCTTCAGTCTGCTCCAGTTGGCCACGTAAAGCCCCCTGCTCCTGTAGAATCTCAGTGAGCCTGGTTTTGTTTTCGGGCGCGTAAAGCGACTCATCAGCCAGCCTCTCGTCCAGTGTCTTCAACTCCTTTTGCAATCTTGTCATTTGCGTCTCCAACTTCCCGGATTCCTTGCGCAGGGGCGCCAGCTCCCGACGCCGCGCCGCTGCTTCCTGGCGCTGGGCTTTCTTGTCCACTTTGGGAGGCTGCTCTACCGTTTTGCTCTGTGCTTTATCGCTTGAATTTTCGCGCCTCACCCAGGATTCATATTCGTGCAAGTCGCCTTTAAACTCTGTGAACTTGCCCTCGTGAATGGAATAGAACTGGTCCACCGTATTTCCCATCAAATGCCTGTCATGAGAAACCACGATCATGGCACCCTGGAAATCCTGGAGCGCCATGGTCAGTGCATGGCACATATCGAGATCGAGATGGTTTGTCGGTTCATCGAGTAGCAAGAGATTCGGTTTTTGCCAGGCCACTTTGGCGAGCGCGACCCTGGCTTTTTCACCACCAGAGAAATGGGCTATTTTTTCATCGACCCTGCTGCCCCTGAAATCAAACCCACCCAAAAAATTTCTGATTTCCTGCTCGGTCTTTGTGGTATCGAATTTCTGCAACACCTGCAAAGGGCTTGCGGTCGCTGGAAGTTCGTCTACCTGATGCTGGGCAAAATATCCAAGACGCAGTTTTCTCACCCGGATAATTTCCCCACTCAGCGCATCCAGTTTCCCAGCCAGGACTTTGAGCAAGGTCGATTTGCCACTGCCGTTATAACCTAACAATCCTATGCGGGAGTCCGATCGCACACCAAGAATGATTGCATCAGTTAAAGCAGACTCATAACCGAAACTCAGACCTTCTATCTGCAATAAATAGGACGGCAGTTCTTCAACCTCAGGAAAATTGAACTGGAAGGGCGAATCAACATGCGCCGGTGCTATGTCCTGCATGCGCTGCAGTTCTTTCAAGCGACTCTGGGCTTGCTTCGCCTTGCTTTCCTTGTAGCGGAAACGATTCACAAACCGCTCGATTTCTTCCTTGCGTTTTTGCTGCTTCTCGAATGCGGCTTGCTGCAGTGATAATTTCTCGGCGCGCAGCTTCTCGTAAGCAGAGTAATTGCCGGTATAGCCAACAATCTGCTTGCCTTCGAAACTGAAGACCCGATCTATGATGCCATCTAGAAACTGGCGATCGTGGCTTATCAATAACAATGTGCCTTCATACTGTTTTAGCCATTGTTCCAGCCAAACTGTCGCTTCAAGATCCAGGTGGTTGGTAGGTTCGTCGAGCATCAGCAAGTCAGATGGGCACATCAGGGCCGCTGCGAGATTGAGACGCACTCGCCAGCCACCTGAAAAATGCTCGACGGGTTCGTCGAACTGATTGACAGCGAATCCCAGGCCTCCAAGCAGGCGCTGGGCAGTCACCGGTACTGTATACCCATCGATATCATCCAGGTCCTGATGTAACTGGGCCAGTAGAAGGTTTTCTTCATTTGCTTCGGCGGTCTGAATGCTTGCCTCCAGGCGGCGATATTCAGTGTGGGCATCAATCACAAAATCGAGCGCACTGCGGTCGCTACCCGGAGTCTCCTGCGCCATCACAGAGAGGCGGAGGTCTTCGGGCTGGTCAATTTGCCCCTGCTCTAACGCTATTTCCCCACACAGGGTCTTGAACAAACTGGTCTTGCCACAGCCATTGCGGCCAATAACGCCCACGCGCTGCCCCCGCTGGATAACGATGCTGGCATCTTCGAGAAGGGTCTGGGGACCACGCATTAGCGTGATATTTTGCAGGGCAATCATGGTACTGGTTGTAGTTGCTAGGCCTTGGGGCGTGCATATTACTACATAATTGATTTAGTGATTTTGAATACGTACTATAATCAGTCTCCTCCTCAAGAAGATGGCGTTAGCAACTAGAAAGCGCACACTCTATGAAACAGATTCTGATTATAGATGACGACGAGAAACTGGGTCAGTTGCTGACGCAATACCTCGAACGTTATGACATGCAGGCGCACGTGGCCTTGACCCCGTCCAAGGGTTTCGAACTATTGAAGAAGATTAAACCAGATCTGCTCATTCTGGACGTCATGCTGCCCGAAAAAGATGGCTTCGAAATATGCCGGGAGATCAGGGCCAAGTCTTCTATTTATGGTCAACTACCCATTCTCATGCTCACCGCCCACGCCGAGGTAACCGATCGCATAGTCGGCCTGGAATTGGGCGCTGATGACTATCTGCCGAAGCCATTTGAACCAAGGGAACTGGTCGCACGCATTCATAATATTCTGCGTCGTAGCAGCGACGATCACAATTTTCGGGATATCAAACCTATTAACGGTTTGGAAGTCGAAGTGTCACGCAGAGAAGTCAAGCTGGATGGTGAAGTTCTGGATCTCACCACAATGGAATATGAACTACTGATTCTATTCATGCAGTTTCCCAACAAGACCTTTACACGCGATGAGTTGATGAACAGGTTGCGTGGCATTGATGCAGAACTTTTTTCAAGAGCCGTTGACACATTAGTGAGTCGCTTACGACATAAGTTAAAAGATACGTCCAAGACACCGCGTTTTATAAAAACCGTGTGGGGCCGTGGCTATACTTTTGTCGGTGAGCAAATATGACGACACTCGTTCAAAGCGTAAAACGCTCCCTGTTCCTGCGCTTGTTATTGATCTTCGGTACTACGGTACTGCTCTTCTTTCTGATCATCTCGATATCACTGCAGACATTTAATGAAGAATCTGATGTGATTGAAACGATCCCGGATTTTTTCACTCGCAATATCGAATCAATTATTGAGGATATTGGTACGCCACCGAACCTGGGCAATGCCATGCGTCTGGCGGAGGAACTGGGTTGGACGATAAATATTCGCAATCCGATAATGCGCTGGAGTTCCGACAACGACAACCGCCTGGATGTGGATTCCTCGCAATTTGATCGCTCACTTACCGTTGATGCTGAAGTCAGAACGATTTCAAATGAAGACATTATCATGGTGCAACGCGGCGGATATGACTTCTTTCTCTACCAGCGCTTTCGCAACAGCAACAATTTCAACTTTGTCGTACTGTATGTAGGGTTTGCACTCGCTGCAGTGATCCTGTTTCTGAATTACCTGGCTGTAAACCGGCTTTTGAGCCCCATTCGTTTACTGCGTCGCGGTGCCGAGCGCATCCGCGAAGGTGACCTTAGCTTTCGGGTAAAAAGTAATCGCCAGGACGAACTGGGAGAACTGACAGAAAGTATCAATCACATGGCGGACTCGCTACAGTCCATGCTGGAAGCCAAACGGCAATTACTGCTGGCTATCTCTCATGAACTGCGCACTCCTATCACCAAGGCCAAACTCCGCATGGAATTCATGCCTGATAGCGAGGAGAAGAGCCAGCTGCGTGAGGATATCGAAGAGATTGAGTTGTTGATTTCAGACTTGATCGAAGCCGAGCGGCTCAATGAAGAGCATTCTGTGCTGGTAGAAGAGCCCTTCATGTTTGCTGATTTCGTTGAAAATGTGGCCAGTCAGTATGAGACTTATGAAGGTGGCTTGCAGCTCGAATCCCCGGGAAGTGATGAAGAGTTTGTTATCGACAAGCTGCGCATTCGATTACTGATCACCAATTTATTGAACAATGCCATTCGCCACGGGGAGAACAATCCCATTATCGTGCGCGTCAGGTTTATAGATGACTGGGCGTGGCTGGAGGTTATAGACCACGGGGAAGGAATTTCAGAAGAACATCTGGAAAAGCTCAGCGAGCCCTTTTACCGCGCCGACAGTTCTCGCCAACGGAATACTGGCGGGTTCGGACTGGGGCTCTACCTGTGCCGGCTGATCAGCGAAGTGCACGGCGGCAGCCTTTCCATCGCGAGTAAAATTGGCGAGGGCACCCACCTCACGGTGAAACTGCCCCGCCACCCTCCCCACTCTGCAAACGAGCAGGAATCCAAATAACCGTTAGGCCTGCGCCTTGCGACGACGCTGTGCTCGCAGAAAGCTCACCAGCAATAAAATCAATGTAAGAATTGCCGGAATCAGCGCTGTATTAATCCATTTCAATGTAGAGCCCAGGCGCTCGATATCTTCAGTTAATTGAAATTGGACATCACGCAGGCGTCGACGAGTCTGCACCAGTTCCTCATTAAAACGATCGATCTCTGCCTGTATCTGCGGCGTGATCTGACCAATGGGCTGTCCGTCTTCTGTCTGGTTCAGCTCTGCAAGTTGCGCCTCAGTTTCTGCTACACGCTCCAGTAATTCTGACTCTTCAATACGCAGACGATCATCAGCCTCGCGCTGCAAATCAAGTACCCGGGTGAATGGTCTGGAGTATTGCCCCCGACTGCGGATACTGACGAGATCTGCACCCCCACTTAAATTATCCAGCGCGTTGATTACCAGATCACCATTATTGGCAAATGGCTGTGGTATGCGCTGGCCAAGAAATTGAGCAACCTGCACCCATAAACGGTCTGTGAGGATATCAGTGTCAGCAAAGATCAGGATGTTGACTGATTCCTGTGTGCTGCCCAGATGTGCTGTCACCGGTTCCGGTTCTTCTGTCTCTGCGGTGGCGAGCGGTTGTGCAGGATTGTCACTATCAGCAGTACTTGAAGCGTCTGTTTCTGTTTCTGTGTCTGCCTCTGGTTCTTCTGCAACTTCTACTTCTGGGCGCCCATCCGGAAATGCCGAATTAATCACGCCACTGACACGTGCCGCAATGACATGTTGTTGATTCATGGATTCGAATTCATCGAACAGGATGGAAGGATCTATGACATTTTCTAGCAGGCTTGATTCCATCAGCATGGTATCGAGTGAAGACTGCATCAGTGGTTCGAACTGAGTCGATGCGCCTTCCAGGTGTCGAATAACACCTGTCGATGAAAGATTGATGGTCTCCAGCTGACTGGTGACAATATCGTCGCCAGCCAGATTACCCTGTTTTACGCCAAGCATACCCAGGTGGGGAACAGGACGCTGATTCTGGCCCATGCGTACGCGCAACGCCAGGACGTTATCGGCCAGCACTTTGTCACTCTCGTAACCGACTCCCCAGGCTTCAAGCAGACCGGGCAAATCCGAGCTCATGCCAGCCGGAATCATTGCGCCTTCCTGGGAAAGGCTAACCATAGAGTCAGCATTGGGATCCAGGAATACCATCGTTTTGCCACCACGCATGACATGCTGGTCTATGGCATACAACATCTGCTCCGATAATCCTTCCGGATGCACGATCATCAGAATATCGATGTCCTCCGCGATGGAATCGCCCGTGATATCAATGCGTCGGACCTCATAGAGCTGACGGATAATATCCATTATCAACCAGGGCTGTGTGCCCTGCCCGGTTACTGGATTAAAACCACCATCGATATTGAGCTCCGTTAACAAACCCACTACCTGACGATCGGGATTAGCTACCGTGGAAATCAGTTTCATGAATTCGTATTCGAGAAACTGTTCCATGTCAGGGCGAATGAGTGGAATCGATTCAGTGATCTGCGCACCAAACGGGTTGTCTTCTGCAGCGTTGGCACGCACTGCCACCAGACCCAGATACACGGCTGGCGCGCCCTGGCTAATCGGAACGGCCTGCAATCCATACTGGGTGGCAAGGTCTTCATCTTCCGAGAATGGCTCCGGATCAATTATGTCCAGCGTGAGGTTGCCATCGCTGGCAATGACGATTTCTTCCAGTAGCTCTTGCACGCGTGTCGCATAGGTGCGTATCTGCGGCGCGTCTTCGGTTTCGCTTTCAGAGTAGAAGAACATCAACTCAATGGGTTCTTCCAGCGAACTCACAATATTGCGCGTGCCATCAGACAGTGAATAGAGGGAATCTTCGGTCAGGTCGATGCGCAAGCCAGGCAACATCGTGATAAGTGCCACCAGGAATACCAGGACAACCGCAATGGCCACGAGGCCAATACTGGAGAATAGAGGTTTTAAATTCTGCATAACATCATCTCTCTGGTTATCTTAATTAGCTTTTTTCATTTCGATCACTATCGCACTGGCCAGTAACCAGGCGCCAATGAACACAGCAAAGAACAGTACGTCACGTATATCAAGTACGCCCTTGGCTATGGAGTCGAAGTGAGTCATGAAGCCGAGTGCGGCAATGGCATCAATCAGAAACTGTGGCATCCAGTCTGGAAACGCATCCAGCAAAATGGGAGAGCCAACCAGTACAAACAGGAAGCACAGACTGACAGTCAGGATAAAGGCAATCACTGAGTTACGAGTGCAGGCCGACATGCACGAACCTATGGCAAGAAATCCACCTGCCATAAACCAACTACCGAGGTATGCAGCAAGGATTACCCCATTATCTGGCTCGCCGAGATAGTTAACAGTAATCCAGATTGGAAATGTGAGCACCAGTGCGATGCCGGTGAGCACCCACGCTGCAAGGAATTTGCCCAGCACAGCGTCTGACAACCTGATGGGTAAGGTCAGCAGCAGCTCGATGGTGCCCGTCTTGCGCTCATCTGCCCATAGCGTCATAGCAATAGCTGGCACCATGAACAAATAGAGCCATGGATGAAAACTGAAAAATGGCAACAGATCAGCCTGGCCCCGGGCATAGAAGCCGCCCAGATCAAATGTGAAAATGCCATTGGTGATAAGGAATATGACGATGAATATGTATGCCAGTGGGGTGGCAAAATAGCTCATCAATTCGCGTTTGAAAATAATTGTGAGATTTCCCATAGTCGCCTCCTATTGCGCCTGCTGCGTGACGGTACGGAAAACATCTTCCAACTGCCCACGGTTGACATGAAACTCTTCAACCGGCCATTGTTTCTCCTGGGCAATCTGTGACACCTGGGTGAATATCGCTGCACCCTCTTTGGCAAAGATCGTATAGTGCAATGCATCTTCGCCATCTTTCTCTACATTACTAACGTTACCCAGACCGACAAGGTCAGCAGCAAGATCATACTCGCTGGTTAAGCGGACGCTGACAGCATGATGTAGTCGGGAACGTGCTTCCAGATCTGCTGGAGTGCCATCTGCCACGATCTTTCCTTCAGAAATTATTATGGCGCGCGTACAAACAGCGGTAACTTCTTCCAGAATGTGAGTGGAGATGACCACGATCTTGTCGCGGGCCAGATTCTTGATCAGTTCACGTACATGATGCTTCTGATTGGGATCGAGTCCGTCGGTGGGCTCATCAAGAATTAGCACTTTGGGGTCATGCATGATCGCCTGGGCCAGTCCTACGCGACGCTTGAAGCCCTTGGAAAGCGTATCGATGGTTTGCTGCTCCACAGTTTCAAGCGCAACCTCACTCAATACATGTTGAACCCGGCGATCTGCTTCTTCACCCCGAAATCCTCTGACCTGGGCGATAAAGTGAAGAAACTCCAGTGTTGTCATGTCGCCATATGACGGGGCGCCTTCAGGCAGATAACCTATCAGGGTCTTGGCTTCCAGTGGCTCAGTAGCAATATCATGGCCATCAACCGTCACTTTGCCCGCCGTTGGCGCAAGAAAACCGGTGATGATTTTCATGGTGGTAGATTTACCAGCGCCGTTTGGCCCGAGGAACCCGAGGACTTCACCCTCCTTTACGGTAAAACTCAGATCATCAACGGCAGTAAATTGGTCGAATTGTTTCGTCAGATTACTTATTTCAATCATTTACAGCAGTTCCTGGTTACAAACTGATTTTTAGCGTAACTGCAGCAGACTGTAGTTCTGCCCACCGCAAAATGTGATGGGCAAATATATGCGCACTGTTGCCAATTTTCAAGGGGATGGATTTTAATCGGAGCCTTCAAAATCAATCACTTACCTTTAAGCTGCCAGCACACTATTAGACAAATAGTCTGTGTTTATCCACCCATGAAAGGTATAATCGCCAACTTTGAAAATCACCCATCCAGGATGACACTATGCGTCGCATCGCCGCGGTCACTCTGCTCTTTATGATTAGCCTGTCCCTGCTGCAATGTGGACAGAAGGGAGGCTTGACGCGCCCCGAAGCAGAAACAGCTACTTATAGCCCACGCTAACAGCATCGAGGCTGAACCTGCCAGCCTGAAAAGTATTCTCATGGACCATTTTAATTTCAAAGACGACGCATTATTTGCGGAAGATGTAGCTGTTGCTGATATCGCTGCAGAATTTGGCACGCCTTGTTTTATATATTCGCGCGCAACCTTCGAGCGTCATTATCGTGTGTATGAACAGGCACTCTCACGCCTGCCCAATCTGATTTGTTATGCGGTAAAGGCGAACTCAAACCTCGCAGTGCTTAATGTACTGGCCAGGATGGGCTCGGGTTTTGATATCGTCTCAGGCGGCGAACTGCAAAGGGTCATTGCCGCTGGAGGCGATCCCGCCAAGGTCATCTTTTCCGGGCTGGGTAAAACTGAAGCGGAAATTTTACAGGGCCTGAATGCCGGTATTCATTGTTTTAACGTGGAATCCAGTGCCGAGCTGGATCGCATTAATTCTGTTGCCGACTCGGTCGGCATGAAAGCGCCTATAAGTGTGCGGGTCAATCCTGATGTGGATGCGCAAACCCATCCTTATATCTCGACCGGGCTCAAAGAAAACAAGTTTGGCATCACTACTGAACGGGCACTGGAAGTTTACCGTCGCGCTGCAACGCTTGATGCGATTGAAATCGTCGGCATTGACTGTCACATAGGTTCACAGCTGACCAGTGTGAAGCCGTTTCTCGATGCCATTGATAACCTGTTGGATCTGGTCGACCTGCTCGCCGCTGAAGGTATCACCCTGCGTCATTTTGATATGGGTGGCGGTTTGGGCGTGACATATGGTGATGAGCAACCACCACTGCCTGAAGAATTGATAGATGCGGTGGCAGATCGCTTCACCAATCGCGACCTGACTCTGATCGTCGAACCAGGACGATCGATAGCAGCAAACGCAGGTATATTCGTGACCCGTGTTGAATACCTGAAGAACACCGACCACAAGCAGTTTGCCATTGTTGATGGCGCCATGAATGACTTGTTGCGCCCTGCGCTCTACGGCGCTTGGCAGGAAATCTTGCCGGTTCAGCGCAGCGCGGAACCTACGGTCGTGTACGACGTGGTTGGACCGGTGTGTGAATCTGCCGATTTCCTCGGTAAGGATCGCCCACTGGCTATTACTGCCGGAGATTTACTGGCGGTCAGAACTTCTGGAGCTTATGGTTTTGTTATGAGTTCTAACTACAATACCCGACCCCGAGCGCCAGAAATTATGGTCGACGGTAGTAATGCAGTCCTGGTGCGACCGCGTGAGAGCGTAGCCCAACTATTACAAACCGAATCTTGCCTGCCGGATTGAGAATATAAATGCAGATTCCTTTTACCAAAATGCATGGATTGGGCAATGACTTCATGGTCATCGATACGCTTGTGCGTGACGTGAAATTTACCCCTCAGCAGATACAGCATTTTGCCGACAGGAGATTTGGCATTGGCTTTGATCAGCTACTACTGATCAAGCCACCGAGCTCCCCTGACGTGGACTTTGATTACCAGATTTTCAATGGTGATGGCGAGGAAGTCGAACATTGTGGAAATGGCGCGCGATGCTTCGCGACCTATGTTCAGGACAAGCAACTCAGTGAAAACAATCCACTGAAGGTCAAGACTGTGAATCGTATTCTCAGCCTGATGCGTCAGGAAGATGGCCAGGTCAGTGTAAATATGGGAGAACCAGTGTTTACGCCAGGGGATATTCCCCTGCTTGGCAGTGATGAGGCTACGACATATGAGCGTTCTATCACTGTGGCGGACAAGCCCATGAGCGTGCAATTCTCAGCCTTGTCAGTTGGTAACCCCCACGCGGTAATTACTGTGGATGATGTTGAAAATACTGCTGTCACGGAAATAGGCGAAGCACTGGGCAAACACCCGGATTTCCCCGAGGGTGTGAACGTGGGATTCATGCAGATTCAGTCCCGCGAACGCATCAGCCTGCGGGTTTTCGAGCGCGGTGTCGGTGAGACACTGGCCTGTGGTACTGGCGCTTGCGCCGCAGTGGTCGCTGGTTGCCTGCAAGGTCTGTTAGATGGTACCGTCAACGTTAATCTGCGCGGTGGAGAACTGGTAGTAAGCTGGCAACCAGGCGAACCAATAATCATGACCGGACCCACCACCAAGGTCTACGAGGGGACAATCGAAATATGAGCAATGATGTTTCAACAGCAGAAAAGGTTGAAACCGAAAGTCTTGAGCTGACGGCAGATCAAGTTGCTGAATATTTGCGCCTGCATCCGGAGTTCTTTAGCGAGCAGGAAGATTTGCTGGCAGAACTTTCGCTCCCTCATGATAGTGGTAAAGCCATCTCCCTGTTGGAGCGCCAGGTAACTATCCTGCGCGAGCGTGGTATCGAGGCTCGCCAGAAACTCAACAATCTGTTGGCCAATGCTCGTAATAACGATCAGTTATTTGATACCACTCGCAATCTGGTGCTGGCATTGCTGCGCGCCAAAGACATTACAGAACTGGTGAATGTTACCCAGGATCAGTTAGCCAACCACACCAGTATTGATGCCTGCGAAATAATTCTCGTTGATTTCGATGGCATTAATGTAGCAAATACGGTGCGTGTTGAATCTGAAGCAAAGTTGAAGCAGGATTTTAGCGACGTATTTCGCCTCAAGCGGACTCACTGTGGGCCATTGGAATCGAGCGACATTGCATACCTCTTCCCCAATAACGAGTCAATTCGATCGACAGCTTTGTGTCCTGTTATGCATAACAGTCATATTCTGGCGATGATTGCCTTTGGCAATCAGGAAGACAATTATTTCAATGTCAATCTGGACACTCTGTTCCTCGATTTCATCGGCCGCGTGATAGGCGCTGTACTGGATCGCGAGATTGCCAGCACGCGCTAGTGTCTTGGCGCGCACCTGAATATCGCCAATGACAAACAGCAGCATCTCAACTGACTCCCCGAAGTCATCTACGCCAACCACACCTCTGGTTTCTGTCATTTGTCGTACGATTGGCAGACCCGAACTCGAAACCGCACTGCAATCGATAGCCGATCAGACCCACGAGCAGATCGAACTGGTCCTGGTTGATGCTTCAGGAAACGGTGAGGTCCGAAAGCGTCTCGATTCCTTCGACTTTTCTGCAGTCAGCTTTGTCAGCACTGGTCAAAAACTGCTGAGAGCTGCTGCTGCCAATGCCGGGCTTGAAAATGCGCAGGGGCAATACCTCATGTTTCTCGATGAGGACGACTGGATAAGCCCCCAACATATTGAACTGTTATTGCAGGCCATTGATCAGTCCGATGAATATCGGGCAGCTTATAGCAATGTGCAGAAAACCAGTCAGGCAGGCGAGCCACTGGAGCAAGTCTTCAACCAGGGCTACGATCCGGTATTGTTGATACGCGACAACTATATTCCTATCCATGCGATGCTATTTGATGCCTCACTGGTAGCCTCGGGCTGCCGCTTCGATGAGCGCTTTGACAATTATGAGGACTGGGATTTCTGGTTACAGCTCAGTCAGCACACGGCCTTTCTGCATCATAACGAGATCACAGCTTTCTATCGCGAGGGTGGCGAATCGGAGACCGCAAACGGGGATGAGAATCTGCGCTACCAAAGCGACAGTGTGCTGGGCAAGGCGCGCGCCGCCATGTTCGACAAGTGGTCCCAGACTTGGACTGGAGATGAGCTGAATCAGCTCATGGGACATCTCATCAATGCAGATCGAAGCGCCAGACTAGACTCTGAACTCAGAGAAAAAATTCGGGAAACAGAAGAACTACACCAACGCTTGGAGAGTACCACGGCGGATCTGGATTCAGCCCAGATACAGGTGGATGAACTTGAGCATTCCCTCAAAGAGACGCAGTCCCACCTTGCTCACGTCGAGAAATATGTGCGTCATGTAGAGGAATCTCACCGTCTAATTGAGGACTCAATTTTCTGGCGCGCTACGGCTCCGTTGCGATGGCTGCGAGACAAGGTACGCGGCAACCAGGTTCAGAAAAAGACCGAGGTTATGTCAAAGCAGGAAGTCGAGCTGGCGGCAGCGAAAAAGCTGGAAGAATTTCTCCAATCAGGTAAATCCCTCAAGTTCTCCAACAGCAGTTCAGCGCAGGTTTCCATTATTCTGGTGTTCTTCAACAAAGCACCCCTCAGTTTTCTTTGCCTGCAGTCATTACTGCGCAATGCAGATGTCGATTTCGAACTGATTATTATCGACAATGCCTCCAGTGACGAGACCTCTCAATTATTGCAACGGATAAACGGGGCAGTCATTGAACGCAATGCTGAAAACCTTGGATTTGTGAAAGCAGTGAACCAGGGAGTTGGACTCGCTTCAGCACCACATATTCTATTGCTCAATAATGATGCCCAGCTTGAAACTGAAGCGTTATCGGCAGCATTAACCACACTGCAGTCTGACACCAGCATTGGCGCGGTAGGTGCCAAGATTAAATTGCTTGACGGCAGCCTGCAGGAAGCGGGCAGCATCATCTTCAATGATGGTAGCTGTCGCGGTTACGGCAGAGGTGACGATCCCGATGCGCCTCCGTATAGATTCAGACGCGACGTGGACTACTGCTCAGGAGCATTTCTTCTGTTCCGCCGCGCGGATTTCGATGCGCTCAATGGGTTCGACGAAGCCTATGCCCCAGCCTATTATGAAGAGTCCGATTTCTGTGTGCGACTGCGTAAAAAAGGACTGCGCACGGTATACGAGCCTGCCGCCGCAATCCTGCATTACGAGTTTGCCAGCTCAGGCGGCATGAAGAACGCTCAAGAGTTACAGCTCAAACACCGGGAACTTTTTTGTCAGCGGCACCCTGAATTTCTGGCACGGCAGCTACCCCCGGCAGAAAAGAACTTGCTGGCTGCACGCACTTCCAATTCCCTGCCAAACATCCTGGTAATAGACGACCGGGTTCCTCATCCCAGCCTGGGGGCAGGTTTCCCGCGTTGCGCAAAACTACTCAATACGTTGGCAGATTTCGGTAATGTCTGTCTGTATCCGCTACAGTTTCCCAAGGATGATTGGAATGAGATCTACAGGACGCTGGATTCTCGCATCGAAGTCATTCTAGACAGCGGACGCCGAGGCTTGCGTCGCTTCCTGGCCGAGCGACGCAATGCATTTGATACCATCATCGTTAGTCGTGAACACAATATGGCCTATATCAAACAAACAGGAAGCCTGATTGCCAATACCGATGCGCGCATTATCTATGATGCCGAAGCATTAACAGCACCTCGCGAGATTATGAAGCGGGAACTTAATGGAGCCTGGTTAAGCGACCGTGACAAACAACGCCTACTTGAAGATGAGCTCGACTTGGCGCGGTATGCCAGTACAATTCTTGCCGTCTCTGAAGGTGAAGCAGTTTATTACCGGGAACACGGTTATAAGGATGTCAGGGTATTGGGCCACGCTATCGAGCCCGAGCCAACACCAAACGACTTTGCGGCTCGCTCGGGAATTTTGTTCGTTGGCGCTTTGCGGGATGAAGGTTCTCCGAACGTCGATTCTCTGGTCTGGTTTGTGCAGGAATGCTTACCTCTTATCGAAGAAACGATACCGGATATCGAGTTGCACGTAGTGGGAGGCAATTCGGCTCCCTCCCTGGCGCAGCTGAGACATAGCAGAATAAAGTTCCATGGTCGTCTCAACTCTCTGGTAGATAAATACAACCAGTGCCGGGTATTTATCGCACCAACTCGTTTTGCCGCAGGCATTCCTCATAAGGTTCACGAAGCAGCTGCACAAGGGCTGCCCTCAGTAACGACCACACTCTTAGCGCGACAGCTCGATTGGCAACATGGTCAGGAACTATTACAGGGTGACACTGCCGAGGATTTCGCCGAAGCTTGCATAAAGCTATATCAGGATGAAGATTGTTGGAACTCGGTTCGCAAAGCCGGAGTGCAGGCAATTTCGCAAGACTGTTCTCCAACCGTTTTCAGAGAAACACTTGAAGCACTTGTCACCAATAAAGAATGAGTGTCAGGTTAGCGACTTGGAGTCGCGAACACCAGAAAGAATGTTATGCCAGTATTGTTTGCGTTGATGTGATGAAATGAATAACCAGGTCGCCTTGATGAAAAATCTGATTATGTCTCGAATCTTCCAGCCAATCGGCGAATATTTCATGCGATAGAGGTGGATACGATTTCGGCTGGAGTAGTAAGTCCGGGAGGGATTATGCTGCGCCATGATGCCTGCTTTAACAAGCGGGTTCAGACTACGCTCCCCGATAGCGTGATACATCACGGCATCGTCTGTGCCAATCAGATCGAAACCTTTGGATTTAGCACGAAAGCACCATTCGAGATCGACATTGTCGATAAAGTAACTCTCTTTCATCATACCTACTTCATCAATATGCTTTAACGCGATAAGGGTGCCGGAGGTAATTAGAAAATCGGCAACAAAATGATTGCGAGTCTTGGCGAAGTGCCGATCTGTGCGTAACAGGAAGCGGTTAAAGATTTTGAATGGGTTCTGGCGCATGGTTTGCGGATTGATCAATCGCGGGCCAACCGCGGCAATACCCCTTTCGCTGTGCGGCGCTGCATCGACGTAAGCGCCCATCATGCGGGATATAAAAAGGTCACACAGACTACTGTCCTGATCGAACAGAAACACAAACTCGAAACCACCATCAATTGCCCATTGAATGCCAAGGTTCAGCGCTTTGGCCAGACCTTCGTTTTCGTCCAGACGGATAAGATCCTTGCAATTTTCGTATACAGTAATCGAGTCAGCCAGACGCTCAATTTCCGGAGAGCCATTATCGATTACAACAAATGAAGTCTCCTTGTTGATCTGGCCCAGGAGTTTCAGAAGCGCGGTAAAGTCAGGTCTGTAAGTGACCACTACCGCGCAACTGGATTTAGCCGATGCGGCTTTCATGAAGCGGGGTTCTCAAGTGCTTCATCCGGAACTTCAATCGAGCCTTTGACCGATTGGGGATTGCGTTTAATGAGTACCATAAAATACAAAATGGACATGACGCCAAACAACAGGCCCACGACAACTCCTGCGTCTACAATACCGCGCCAAGGCTGGGGTAGTTGCCGTGCAATCAGCACGAAACAGATAATCATCAGCGTAAGCCCGAAAGAAAACAGCTTACGGCGAGTGGTTGCATGGATATAGCCCATACAAAACAGGGGTGCCAAAATAATATGCAGCAAACGCGGGTTGGATTGCAGATAGGAAGCGCGCAGGACTACCCGGGGCGCAAAGCCCTGATGGAAACCTTTGTAGCCTTCTGCGTACGCCATATAGATGATACTGAAGAACAGTGCCGCCCATTGCCACAGGCTCAGGCTGATATGCTCCAATTCCAGTGCCATGGGTAAAAGTCTATAGACGGCAAATAGAAGCAATAAGAGTACGCCTCCTATCCCCCAGACAAAACCGATAAATCTCACGAGAAACCGCCAAATGCAAAGATAGGGGCTATTATAGCGACATTCCGGGTTTTGCGGGTAAATGACAGTGCTTCGCATCAAGAAATAAAGTGAGATATTATGCCCAGCGCACGCTTGAGCCCGGGCCAGAAGGGCTGCCTCCGCCTCCTACACCGAATCCAGTTCCGAGATTAAACACAGGATCACTACAAATGAGTATCAAGCTTGGCATCGTGATGGACCCGATAGATTCCATCAATGTTAAAAAGGACACCAGCCTCGCCATGCTGCTGGCCGCCCAGTCACGCGGGTGGACTATTCAATACATGCTGCAGCCTGACCTTTACCTGGATCAGGGTGTGGCGCGCGCCAATATGCTGGAACTGAGCGTTGCAGATAACCCTGAGGATTGGTACAGCTTCGGGCCAGCCAGCAATCAGGCACTGCAGGATCTCGATGTGATCCTGATGCGCAAGGATCCACCCTTCGATATGGACTATATTTATAGTACTTATCTGCTTGAACAAGCTGCTCTCAATGGTTGCCTGGTGGTGAACAACCCCCAGAGTTTGCGTGACTGTAATGAAAAACTGTTCGCTACCCAGTTCCCCGAGTGTTGCCCGCCATTTCTGGTTGCAGCCGATTCACCCCATTTAAAGGCTTTCCATGCCGAGCACCAGGACGTCATCTTCAAGCCGCTAGATGGTATGGGTGGCGCGTCGATTTTTCGCGTCAGGGAGAATGACCCCAATCTTAGCGTGGTCATTGAAACCCTTACCCTGGGTGGCAGTCGACATATCATGGCGCAGCGCTTTATTCCGGAAATTTCTGCAGGCGACAAACGCATACTGTTAATTGATGGCGAGCCTGTCGACTATGCGTTGGCGCGGATTCCCGCGAGCGGCGAAACCCGGGGCAATCTGGCAGCCGGAGGCAGCGGTGTGACGCAACAGATAAACGACAGGGATCGCTGGATTTGTGAACAGGTCGGACCGATATTAAGAGAAAAGGGTTTACTCTTCGTGGGACTCGACGTAATCGGGGACTACCTGACTGAAATCAATGTCACCAGTCCTACCTGTGTGCGGGAAATCGACAAGGCACAGGGTCTGGATATCGCTGGCGACCTGATGGCATGTATAGCAGACAAGCTGGCGGCAAAGTAGAGCAGGTCTTCACAGAATGACAGAAGATGACGCAAATTTATCGAATGAACGCTTCGGCTTTACGGTGTTCCTGTCGGCCTGTGCCCACGCAATCCTGATTCTCGGCGTGGGATTTACCTATTTGGGTGAAACCAATTCCGAGCCTGCATTGGAAATCACTATGGCGCAGTACAGGAGTGACATCGCGCCCGATGATGCTGATTTTCTGGCGCAGGAAAACCAGCTTGGCAGCGGCGTACTTGATGAAACTGCGGTTCCCAGCACGCCTTTCGAATCCGACTTCAATGCGGACACGATTGAGGAATCCCTGCCTCTGCCAGAACAGCTACCTAGATCTGAAGAACTCATTTCCGAGGATATTGCGGTGCTATCGAGTTTTGACACTGACTCTCAGGTACGCCAGCAACTGGAAGAAACGGAACAAGAGACTGACCAGGCACTGGATGAAAATGCTTCTGCCGAGGAACTAAGCCTCGCCATCGCCAGCTTGCAGGCCCAACTCGACCTGCGCCGACAGGAATATGCCAAGCGACCGCGGCGCTATACGATTTCATCAGCCTCCACCAGGCGCAGTGAAGACGCAGCCTATCTGGATGCGTGGCGGCGTCGCATAGAAGCCGTGGGCAACGTCAATTATCCGGAAGCAGCCAGGCGCCAGGAGATTTATGGCAGCCTGCGACTCCTTGTGGCATTGCGTCCTGATGGCAGCGTTGACGATATCGAAATCCTGCAATCCTCCGGGCACAGTATCCTTGATCAGGCGGCAATTGAAATTGTCAGCATGGCCGCGCCGTTCGAGCCATTTCCAGAGGCAATGCTGGCAGAAGCTGATATACTCGAAATTATTCGCACCTGGCGCTTTCACGAAGGCAACGCTTTAACCAGTTACTGACTGGTTCCTAATATTGCATTATGAACGAGAAAACCAAAACTGGATTTCTTGAACACCAGTTCCTGATTGCGATGCCGCAACTTCAGGATCCCTATTTCGCCCAGACCGTTACCTATTTATGGAAACATAATGAAGACGGCGCGCTGGGTATTGTGATCAACAAACCTCTGCAAGCATGCATCGCCGATATATTCGACGAGCTGGATATCGTCTGTGAAACAGAAAATAATCTTTTTCGCCAACAACAGGTTCTCGCTGGTGGTCCCGTTGAGCGTGACAAGGGCTTTATTATTCATGATGCGGGTGACAACTGGGAATCCTCCATTGCTATCACTCCAGAAATCACAATTTGCACCTCGAAGACCATACTGCAGGACATTGCCGCAGGCGGTGGTCCACAAAATTACCTGGTAGCGCTTGGATGCGCCGGATGGGAAGCCGGCCAACTGGAACAGGAAATCAGCGACAATGCCTGGTTAACTGCTCCGGCCAATACTGACCTGTTGTTTTCCCGCGACCATAGCCAAAAGCTCAATGCCGCTGCAGGTATACTCGGCATTGATCTGCAACAGGTCTCCCCTGAAGCCGGCCATTCCTGAACAACGACCTGTGATCGACTGCCAATGATTCTTGATACTTTTCCGCTCGACCGTACTGCAACCGTTAGCGCATTGGGATTTGATTTTGGCACCCAGCGCATCGGCGTGGCGTTTGGCCAGAGCTTGTCTGGCACGGCACGTACGGTTTGTGTTCTAAAAGCTAATGACGGCATACCAGACTGGAGCAAGATAGAAGAATTAATTGCTGAGTGGCAGCCTACTGCATTGGTAATTGGCCTTCCCTACAATCTGGACGGCAGCGATAGCGAGTTGCTCATTCGGGCAACCAAATTTGCCCAGCGCCTGCATGGACGTTTCGGCCTGCCGGTTTATGGCATGGACGAACGTTTATCATCCCATGCTGCGATTGAACAAATCATCGAGGAAAATGAAAGCCATGCCAAAACCAAACACATTGATGATGTAGCGGCCCAGATCATCCTGCAGAACTGGTTGCAGGAGCTTTCACAACAACAGAAAAAGGTTGAATGAAGACATTCCCTTTTACACCCCAGTCTCAATACCCTTTGTCACCCAGGCAATGGTGGTTATTGATGCTCAGCGTAGTAGTTGGTTTTACTATCTTACTGCTTCCCCCTTTTATCTTTTCAGGGGCAATCGCACGGCTGATTCCTGCCCTTTTATTTTTAGTCATTCCAGTTTACACACTGCACCGAATGAAACCTGGAAGCCTGAATCAGCTGTTCAGGACTCCTGATCTCCGTGATTCAGCCTACATCGTGCTATTTGGCATTCTCAATCTCGCAATTACACTGCTGATTGCGACATTATTAAGTGCTCAGGTAAATCCCAGCCCTAATGCCATTTTCGAATTGCTATCCTCGCTAGCAGGTCTGAAAATCCTGCTGTTTTTCCTGATTACGATTCCTCAGCTGATCGGTGAAGAAGTTTTTACGATACTGCCATTTCTAGCACTAATAGTATTTTTCCAATCAAGAATGGGATTCTCGAAAAACCGAGCTATTGTTTTTACCTGGCTGATAACAGCCCTTGGGTTTGGACTAGCCCACCTCCCTGCTTATGACTGGAACTTGATTCAATGTATTTTAATTATCGGAACTGCGCGACTGATTCTCACATTGGCTTATATAAAAACTCTCAATCTATGGGTCTCTACCGGTGCACACATCATCACTGACTGGTTCCTTTTTGCTACTGCACTAACAATTACACCATAGCGCGATATTTTAACAACGATAATACCTGGATGAAAAAGACGGTAGCTAAGTAGCACGAGGCGTGAAACATACCTTTTAGATAGGCGAGCATTGAATGAGGACACAACGCAGTGATGCAACGCTAAAACTTTTTAATCAGAAATTCACAAAATTTCTGGAGTAAAAGTCGTGTGGAGAAGCAATACGAGGCGCCCCGCAGCGAGGCGCGAGACATACCAGTTTGGTAGGGGAGCGGCCGAGCGAGGACGCAACGAAATAGTGCGACTCACACGGCTTTTAATCAGAAATTTAGAAATTTTCGGGCATCTTGGCTTTGGAGCGCGCATCCTCTTTGGTAACCAGCCCCTTGGCGAGCAGATCCTTCAAACACTGATCCAGCGTCTGCATCCCTACTCCCGCACCGGTCTGAATTGCCGAGTACATCTGCGCCACTTTGTCTTCACGGATCAGATTGCGAATCGCACCTGTGCCAATCATTATCTCGTGCGCCGCTATACGACCACCGCCTGGCTTCTTCAGGAGTGTTTGGGAAATTACCGCCTGCAGTGACTCTGAGAGCATGGAACGTACCATGTCTTTTTCTGCGGCTGGGAAAACATCAATTACACGGTCAATAGTCTTGGCTGCTGAGGTGGTGTGCAAAGTTCCAAAAACCAGGTGGCCCGTTTCCGCCGCTGTCAGGGCGAGTCGAATTGTTTCAAGGTCACGCAGCTCACCAACCAGGATGATGTCCGGGTCCTCACGCAGTGCTGAACGCAGTGCTTCGTTAAAGCCATGTGTATCGCGGTGCACCTCACGCTGGTTTACCAGGCATTTTTTGCTCTGATGCACGAATTCGATAGGATCTTCAATCGTAAGAATATGTTCGTACTTGGTTTCATTAATGTAATCAACCATCGCCGCCAAAGTGGTGCTCTTGCCGGAACCTGTTGGGCCTGTCACGGCAACGAGGCCACGAGGCACATCTGAGATTTTCTTGAACACCTCTCCCATTCCCAATTGTTCCATCGATAAAACCTTGGAAGGAATGGTTCGAAATACTGCCCCTGCGCCGCGATTCTGCATAAATGCATTGACACGAAAACGCGCGAGGCCGGGTACTTCGAATGAAAAGTCAGTCTCAAGGAATTCTTCATAGTCCTTGCGCTGCTTGTCATTCATGATTTCATAAATCAGCTGATGAACTTCCTTATGATCCATCTCCGGTACGTTGATGCGCCGAATATCCCCATCAACCCGGATCAGGGGAGGCATGCCTGCAGTGATGTGCAAGTCAGAAGCCCCTTGTTTGACGCTAAACCCTAATAGTTCTGTAATGTCCATCGGCCTTACCTATTTATTGTTTCTGTTTATTATTTCAATTTAATATAAAGCGATTGTGGTTATTGATGGAAAGTAGCCGTAATACTGGTTATATCGGCCACGCTCAACTATAGTACCTGTCCTTTGACGATTATCCTATACCCGTCATCTGCGTAAACCGTGACCAGCATATCAAAAAATATTGCCACTCTACTGACCCGGATTCGGCGTTGTGAAGCAGAGAATCAACGCGAACCAGGCAGTGTAGAATTGCTCGCAGTCAGCAAAAAGCATGGGGTTGATAAAATTATCGAGGCCTATGAGGCTGGCCAGCGCCATTTTGGCGAGAATTACTTGCAAGAAGCCGAAGCGAAGATCGCGGAACTCGGCGAACTGGAAATCGTCTGGCACTTTATCGGGCCTATACAATCAAACAAGACTCGGGGTATCGCCAACCAGTTCGACTGGGTGCATAGCGTTGATCGACTAAAAATTGCACGCCGCCTTAGCGAACAACGCTCACCGGAATTGTCCGAGCTGAATCTGTGTGTGCAGGTCAATGTCTCGCAGGAAGACAGCAAATCCGGTGCTGCCATGGAGGAATTGGCAAGTCTGTGCGGCGCCATAAACGAACTGCCTAACATCAGGCTCCGGGGCCTCATGGCAATACCGGAAGCGACCACTGATATTGCCAGGCAGCATGCGGTATTTCATGAACTTGCGGAAAAATTCACCGAACTCAGGCACGGCCTGCCGCACATGGACACCTTGTCCATGGGAATGACTGATGACTACCCGGCCGCTATCGCCGAGGGTGCCACGTTCATTCGCATTGGCACTGCAATCTTCGGCAAACGCACAGATTAGCGACCGCAGTTCCCCTGTACTGGAATTGTTCTTTATTTTGAATTCAATTGTGATGCGCTGCATAGTCAGGCACGTGCAGGACTCCCTAAAGCCATGTCGAGCCCAGGCAACACCTGTGCGCCCCTATTCATGACCCGACCCGCCTTGTGAGGTAGAATACCGCCTCGCAGGCAACTCAGAACAACGTCTCGGGAGCAGTTTTGAATACGACGAAAATAGGCTTTATCGGTGCCGGTAATATGGCTGGCAGCCTTATCAAGGGCCTCGTTTCCCAGGGTCATAATCCCGAGCATATCTGGGCCTGTGATATCGACAGCCAAAAGCTCCAGACACTGGCTGAAGATTGCGGTATTCAAACCGCAGAGGCAGGCGAACTGGTGCGCACTGCTGATATTGTTGTGCTGGCCATAAAACCGCAGGTCATGGCGCAGATCTGTGGTGAGCTGGCAGCCGAATTACCAGAGTCTCCGCCTTTGATTGTTTCTATCGCGGCGGGAATTAATGCCAAAAGTATTGAGCAATGGCTAAAGCGGCCAGTACCATTAGTGCGTTGCATGCCTAACACACCGGCATTGATCGGACTTGGAGCCAGCGGCCTGTATGCCAACGCACTGGTTAACAAATCCCAGAAAGAGCAGGCCGAGCAAATCTTGTCAGCAGTGGGTATCGCTGTCTGGGTAACAGATGAAGCAGGCATTGATGCCGTTACGGCAGTATCTGGTAGCGGCCCGGCATACTTCTTCCTGTTTATAGAAGCAATGCAGGAGGCGGCCGTGAAACTGGGCCTCGATTCCGACACCGCAAGAGCGCTGGTGAACCAGACTGCGGTGGGCGCTGCGCAATTAGCAAGCCAGAGTGAACATGATGTGGCAACACTCAGGCGTCAGGTGACCTCGCCTGGCGGCACAACAGAGCAGGCCATCGCTGCATTTGAATCAGGTGAATTGCGAAGCCTGGTGGAAACCGCGCTACAATCAGCATATGAGAAATCCATCGCACTGGCCAAAGAGCTGGGCGAATAACTGGAATATTGAAGAGTAGATAGTATGGGAGTATTCGGAAGTACAGCCGCTTTACTGGTCAATGCCCTTTTGGGGATTTATCTATTGGCAGTGCTGTTGCGTTTTTTGCTGCAGATTGCCAAGGCAGATTTTTATAATCCTGTTTCTCAGGCGGTCATTCGTATAACTGATCCTCTGGTACGCGTTTTCAGGCAATTCATCCCTGGCTATAAAGGTATTGATTTTTCCAGCCTCTTTCTTGCTATTTTGCTACAGGCATTTGGTATTTGCGCATTGATCTTGCTCTATGGTGCGAGCATTCCTGGCATCGGATCCATAGTGACCTGGTCCGTAGTTGGCACGCTAATGTTCATAATCAATATTTATTATTGGGCTATTATTGCTTCAATCATTATGTCGTTCGTCATGATGTTCTCTGGCAACATGAACCCGCACCCGCTGTTACAACTTATATGGCAGCTTACCGAACCGGTGATGGGGCCAATACGCAAGGTTATTCCTCCCATGGGCGGACTGGATTTTTCACCCATATTCATATTCATTGGTATTAACCTGTTACGTAACATCATCAACCAGACCTTTGGAATCTCCAATCTTGCTCCTGTGATCATTGGGGTCTAGATAATAAGCAAGCTTTCCGCTTGACGGCTCAGGCTACGAACCATGTTTTATCGCTGGGAGCAGGAAGCACTTTTTATAAGTTGCAAGATCATACCCAGATCCAGCGTCGATCGAATAGCGGAAGCAAGCGGGGATTATCTTAGAATCAAGATCACTGCCGCGCCAACGGATGGTAAAGGGAATGCCCACCTTATCCGATATTTGTCCAAACAGTTTAAAGTCAGGCAAACTAACATTAACATCGTCAGCGGGCAGACCAGTAATCGCAAAGTAATACGTATTGCAGCGCCACTCCATTTACCTGCTGGCATAGAAAAATCTGATAAGTGATGTACAAACGAAAATGTCAGACTCCACAACTACAACTTCTGTAGGCCTGGTAAAGCCAGAGACCTACCACTTTGATGAGCCGCTGACTTTGCGTAGCGGTAAAGTGCTGCCTGCCTATGATCTGGTGGTGGAAACCTATGGCGAGCTGAATGCGCAAAAATCCAATGCCATCCTGATCTGTCATGCGCTGAGTGGCGATCACCATGCTGCTGGCTATCACGACGCCAACGACAAGAAGCCCGGGTGGTGGGACAGTTGTATTGGACCAGGCAAGGCTATCGATACCAATGTGTTCTTTGTCGTCAGCCTCAATAACCTGGGTGGTTGCAGTGGCAGTACCGGACCCACATCACTCAATCCGGAAACGAATAAACCTTATGGGCCGGATTTCCCTGTGGTCACCGTGCGCGACTGGGTTGCCAGCCAGGTGCTGCTAATGGACCGACTCGGTATTCCCAAATGGGCCGCAGTAATCGGGGGCAGTCTGGGTGGCATGCAGGTTTTGCGCTGGGCGATCAGTTACCCGGAGCGGCTGCATCATGCTATTGCTATTGCTGCAGCGCCCAAGTTGTCGGCGCAGAATATTGCGTTTAATGAAGTGGCCCGACAATCCATTACCCATGATCCCAACTTTCATAATGGCCGTTATCTGGAACACGGCACTTCGCCGAAGCAGGGCTTGATGCTGGCACGCATGGTCGGGCACATCACTTATTTATCCGACAGCGCCATGCGTGCCAAGTTCGGAAAAACTATCAGTGACTTCGAACAACAAGCAACCAACTTCGGCCGCGACTTGCGCTCGGGTAAGCTCAGCTTTGGATTCAACGTGGATTTTCAGGTCGAGAGTTACCTGCACTACCAGGGTGAGCGCTTTTCGGAAAACTTCGATGCCAATACTTATTTGTTGATGACGAAAGCGCTGGACTACTTTGACCCGTCTGTGGACTTCGATGGAGACCTGTCGCGCGCCTTTGAGAAAACAAATTGCAAGTTTTTGATCATGTCGTTCAGCACCGATTGGCGCTTCCCGCCGGAGCGTTCGCGCGAACTGGTTCAGCACCTGCTCAAGGCAGGTCGCGAAGTCAGTTATCTGGAAATCGAAGCCGATCAGGGTCACGATGCATTCCTGATGCCGATCCCTCGCTATTCCAGCGCTTTGTCGAGCTATCTCAAGCGCGTGCACAGGGAGGTCAATGCCAATGCGTCCTGATCTGGCCATCATTGAGCAACTGATTCCTTCGGGCAGCCGCGTCCTCGATCTCGGGTGTGGTGATGGTAATCTTTTGCACTATTTGCAGGAAGAAAAGCAGGTCCACGGTATTGGTCTTGAAATTGACGAACTGAATATCGAGAACTGCCTGGAGAAAGGCGTTAATGTGATCGAACAAAACCTGGACCAGGGGTTATCCAACTTCCAGTCCAACAGTTTCGATACTGTACTGCTGGCCCAAACCATTCAGGCACTCAGCAAACCAGACATTCTGATTGATGAGATGTTAAGGATTGGCGAATACGGAATAGTCACGTTCCCCAATTTTGGCAACTGGAAGAGTCGGTTGTATTTGTTCAGCCGAGGCCGTATGCCAGTGTCCAAATTCATGCCCTATGAATGGTACGACACGCCTAACATTCACTTTTGTACCGTAAAGGATTTTGATGCGCTTTGCGCCGAGAAAAACATCCGGGTGTTAACACGTACAGTGGTCGATTCGCAGCATCAAGGAAGCTGGTACATGAAAATGTGGCCAAATTTCCTCGGAGAGATTGCCATCTATCACATTACCCGGGGAGATCGTTAGCATGCAGGAAATAGTATTGGCCAGTAATAACACCGGCAAACTGCGTGAACTGCAATCGATACTCGCCGACCGCAGTGTGCAACTTATCCCCCAGGCAGAATTCGACATCAGCGAAGCCGTTGAGAGCGGCCTGTCGTTTGTCGAAAATGCACTGATAAAGGCGCGGCACGCCAGTCTGGAAACCGGCCTGGCGGCAATCGCTGATGATTCCGGTATCGAAGTCGATGCCTTAAATGGTGAGCCAGGTATTTATTCAGCGCGTTATGCCGGCGTCAGCGGACCCAGTGCTGATGCCGAAAATAATGCCAAACTGCTGGCAGAACTGGAGCAGGTACCTGAACAGGATCGAACCGCCCGGTTTCAATGCGCTATCGTGTTCATGCGCCACGCCAGAGACCCCATGCCGTTGATCTGCCAGGGCACATGGGAAGGTCGTATACTTTTTGCTGAACAAGGTGAAAATGGTTTCGGGTATGATCCCCTGTTCTATGTGCCGGAGTACGACTGTGCATCAGCGGAACTGGATGCTGCGACCAAAAATGCTGTCAGTCATCGCGGTCAGGCCCTCACGCAGTTGAAGCAATGCTGGAATCCCCGCCTCTAAGTCTCTACATCCATATCCCCTGGTGCATCCGCAAGTGCCCGTATTGCGACTTCAATTCCCATGAGGCTGCTGTCAGCCTGCCAGAGAAGGATTATGTCACCGCGCTGTGCGAAGATTTCGATACCGAACTGGAAAATCTCGATGGCAGAAAAATACAAAGTATTTTCATTGGAGGCGGCACGCCCAGTTTATTCAGGGCTGAACATATTGCGAATTGCCTCGATCACATACGTACTCAAAGTTCGCTGGCTACAGATGTGGAAATAACCCTGGAAGCTAACCCCGGTGCGGTCGATGAGAGCAATTTTACCGGCTTTCGTGCTGCGGGCATTAACCGTCTGTCATTGGGCATCCAGAGTTTCCAGCAGGATGCGCTGGCAAAACTTGGGCGCGTGCATAACGATGCGGACGCACATCGTGCAATTGCGGTTGCACGCAATGCCGGATTTACCAATATCAATCTCGATCTCATGCACGGATTGCCAGATCAGACTGTTGACTCGGCATTATCTGATTTGCGCACTGCTATTACTTATGAACCTGAACATATGTCCTGGTATGAACTGACGATTGAACCCAATACAGTCTTTTACCGGCGTCCACCACAATTGCCGGACGATGACATACTGGTACAGCAACAGGACGCCGGTCATGCCTTGCTCGCAGAGAGCGGTTACCGCAGGTACGAGGTATCTGCCTATGCAAAGGAAAACCGACAATCGATTCATAACATTAATTACTGGGAGTTTGGTGATTACATCGGTATTGGAGCTGGCGCACATGGCAAACTCACCAACACTAATGATGGGCACATTGTGCGAACCCGAAAACATCGCCAGCCACAACATTACATGGCCAGTTCAATGTCGCGCCTGGCAGAAAAATCGGTGATTCCGGAACAGGACCGGGCACTGGAGTTTCTCCTTAATGCTTTACGTCTGCGCGAAGGTTTCGACATAAACTGCTTCGCCCGACGCACTGGCCTGCCTTTCGACACCATTGCAAAGCAGGTAGAATGTATGGTCAATGAAGGGCTGTTATTGCACGAGGGTGAACGGTTAAAGGCCAGCAACAAAGGCTATCTTCACCTGAACAAGCTATTGGAGGAATTCCTGTAAATGGAAGAAAAACTGTTCGAGCGACACTGCGAAGCCTGCCGTATGGGTGCGCCGGTTGTTACTGACGAGGAAGCCAATCAGCTAATGTTGGGGGTGCCTGCCTGGCGCCGTGAATTTCACGAAGGCGTGGACAAGCTCAGTCGGGAATTTCATTTTGTGGAGTTTAAGGATGCCTTTGCATTTACCTATAAGATCGCCAGCCTGGCAGAAAGAGAAAATCATCACCCGGCTATTCTTACCGAGTGGGGCAAGGTAACCGTATACTGGTGGTCTCATAAAATTAATGGCTTGCATGTGAATGATTTCATCATGGCAGCAAAAACCGATATGATTGCCAAGCTCTCAGTCAAAAGCTGAGGTTCCTACACTTTCGACCAAGAATATTATGACAAATCGTTTTCCTGATTTGTTCACGCATCTGGACAATGTCATCAAGCTGCCCAGCATCAGCTCTGCCAACTCGCAGATTGATATGGGTAATCAGGGCGTCATTGACTATTTGTCCAATGAATTTGAAGCGCTGGGATTTAGCTGCGAACAAATCCCTGTGGCCGATCCCAAAGATGGCAAATCCAACTTGATTGCAACACTTGGGAGTGGGCCTGGTGGCCTGGTGCTATCCGGCCACACCGACACCGTACCGCTTGATGAGGAACTGTGGACAGTAAACCCGTTTGCCCTCACGCAGAAAGACGGCAAGCTATACGGACTGGGTGCCACAGACATGAAGGGGTTTTTTGCGTTGATCCTGGAAGCGGTCAAACCACTGCGCCAGGAGAATTTTGTCGAACCCCTTATTGTATTGGCCACTGCCGATGAAGAAACCTCAATGGAAGGCGCCCGCGAACTGGCAAAACTCGGTCGACCTCGAGCCCGCGCTGCGATTATCGGCGAGCCTACCAGCCTGCAGCCCGTACATTGCCATAAGGGCATTATGATGGAATCCATCCGCCTGCTCGGGCAGAGTGGCCATTCCTCCAACCCGGCGTTGGGACGCAATGCGTTGGATGCCATGCATGCAGTGATTGCCGAACTCATCAGATTCCGGGATGCACTTAAAGAGCGTTATCATAGCGACCTGTTCGAAATACCCTACCCCACCCTGAATCTCGGCAGTATACATGGTGGCGATAACCCCAACCGGATATGTGGTCATTGCGAGCTTGAGTTTGATATTCGACTCATGCCGGGTATGCACATAGAAACATTGAGAGAAGAAATCAAACAGCGGGTCGCACGTATAACGAATCCGCTGGGAATCAAGTTTGACCTGCTACCTCTGTTTTCAGGCGCGCCAGCCTTTGCCAGCGCCGAGGACAGCAGTTTGCTGCGCGCTGCGGAAAAATTGACCGGACACGACGGCATCAGCGTCGCATTTGCTACCGAAGGCCCGTTTTTACAACAATTAGGGATGGATACCATTATTCTTGGACCAGGAAATATCGACCAGGCCCATCAGCCTGACGAGTATATGTCTATAGACATGATCAACCCCTGTATTGAGATGCTGCAACAAATGATCAGGCAACATTGCCTGGGCTAGGGAAAGAAAATGACAGAGATGAAAAACATCATCGATTGGTTTCGTGCATCAGCCACTTACATCAACGCACATCGCGGCAAGGTATTCGTGATTATGCTAAGTGGCGAAGCCATGGCAGATCCAAACCTGCCCAATATTGTGTACGACCTCAGCCTGCTGCGCAGCTTTGGCGTCAAGCTGGTCATCGTTCACGGTTCGCGCCCGCAAATCAGTTCAGCATTGGAACAGCGCGGCCTGAAAAACAGCTACCACAACAATGTTCGAATCACCGAAGCCAATAGTATCCACTGTATAAAGGAAACAGTGTCAGGCCTCAGTGTCGACCTGGAATCCATGTTCACCATGGGCATGAGTAACTCGCCTCTGCATGGCGCTGACATTCGTCTGTGCCGGGGCAATTTTGTCACTGCCAAACCGCAGGGCATTCATGACGGTGTGGACTTTCATTACACCGGCAGAGTAAGAAAAATTCATGCCGATGCTATTCAACAACAGCTTGCCCACAACAACATAGTCTTGCTGTCGAATCTGGGCTACTCACTTACCGGCGAAGTGTTTAATCTCACTGCGGAAGAGGTGGCAACCGAAGCCGCTATCGCACTTCAGGCCGAAAAACTCATCCTGTTCATCCCTGAAAATGGCGTACACGATGATGACGGCGACCTGGTGGCGTCACTCGATGGAAAATCGGCCGAGCTTTATGCCAGGCAACTGTCTTCCAGGTCAGACCAGGATTCAGTGTGCACTGCGCAGGCATTGCAAGCCGCACTGCGAGCCTACACCAACAGCGTGCGCCGTATTCACCTGGTTGGCTATAAGGAAAATGGCGCATTATTACAGGAACTCTATACCCGGGAAGGCCAGGGCAGCCTGCTTAGCAGCGACAGTTTTGATTTGTTACGCCCGGCCAGTATTGAAGATATTGCTGCAATCCTTAACCTGATCAGGCCTCTGGAGACCGAGGGAACGCTGGTTGAGCGTTCACGCGAATTGCTGGAAAACGAGATCAATAATTTTCAGGTGATTGAACTGGAAGGCACGGTGATTGCCTGTGCGGCGCTTTATCCTATTGAGAGCGACAGTGCCGAACTTGCCTGTATTGCCATTCATCCGCATTACCAGAAACATGGTTATGGGAAGCGCCTGTTGGAGAATATAGAGAAGCAGGCCGCCAGGCAGGGATTCAGTAAATTATTTGTACTTACTACAGTGACTGATCACTGGTTCAAGGAACACGGATTCGAGTCCATCGACCTCAGCGAACTGCCACTGCAGAAACAACAGCTTTATAACTATCAACGCAAATCGAAGGTGCTCAGAAAGTTGCTGGGCTAGGGAACTGCTGATCTAGTTTTCTGAATAAACTTTTGCACTAGAGCTTTTCCAGTAAACAAATACTGAAGTCATATGTATTGTTTTCGTCGGCATGATAATCCTGCCGGCTAACCTCTTTCCATTGTGACTCATCAAATCCTTCCAGCACCACATCTCCTTGCACTTCTGCATGCACTCTTGTCAGGTGAAATCGATCAGCATCTGGCAGCGCAGCGGCGAAAATGCCGGCACCACCAATTACGAATGCTTCTTCCAATCCTTCAATGTAAGCGATGCTCTCAGCCAGTTTGCGAGCCTCATCCAGTGAAGATACGACTCGAGCTCCCTCGGCTATGTAATCAGGCTGTGACGAAATCACGATATTGGTGCGGCCAGGAAGTGGCCTGCCAATGGATTCCCAGGTCTTGCGCCCCATGATAATTGGATGGCCCATTGTTGTGCGCTTGAAATATTTGAGGTCTTCAGACAATCGCCAGGGCAGGCTGTTATTCCGACCAATAACTCCATTGGTAGCCATGGCGAAAATAAGAGACAGTTTCATATGCAGGCCACTTATACAGAAAATGGGTAAGCTATGGGGTCATGATGCTGATATCCCTGTACTGAAAAATCAGCCAGCGTAACCCAGGTTTCCAGATCTTTCAGAGATTTGATATCAGGATTGATTTGTAACGTGGGCGGCGGGAACGGCTCGCGCTTGAGTTGCACGTCGCGCATCAATTCGAGTTGGTCTTCATAGATATGGGCATTAACTATCTTGTGATAGGCCATGCCGGGTTTGTGGCCAGTAATTTGTGCAACCAGTGCCAGCAATGCAAACACTTGAATCTGGTTAAAGTTGAGCCCCAATGGGACGTCGCAGGACCGCTGGTAGCTGGTTAGATGAAGAGTATCTCCCAGCAAGGAAAACGTATGCGTATGCATGCAGGGCCGCAAACACCCCAGGTCAAATTCACCGGGATTATAGAAAGTCAGGATTTCGCCGCGGTCGTCCAGACCATCTGAGAGGTTATTTATGATCTTGGCCAACTGATCGAGAGTTGAACCATCTGGCTTGCGCCAGCTTCTACCCTGCACGCCGTATACCCGGCCCATATCATCCTGACCCTTGCGGGCGGCATTGTTCAACCAACTGTCATTCTCATTGGCATTGGCATCCCAGGATTTGGTGCCAAGTTCGCGGAAATCTGCCGCATTATCATAGCCACGCAAATAACCTAACAGTTCTGCGATGGCAGCCTTCCAGTAGCTTTTGCGAGTCGTGATTATGGGAAATTCGTTCTTGCCAACATCATAGGCGAGGTCAGCATTAATTACTGTTAGACATTTCTTGCCGGTGCGCTGGTTATCTATCCAAACGCCTTCATCGACAATACGCTGACAAAGATCAAGATATTGCTGCATGGTTCCCTACTGTGGGTTTGAGCGGTAAGCGTTCCACATAAGAAACACACCTATGATAATCATTGGCAAGGATAATAACTGCCCCATCGTCATCCAATCAAAGGCAATAAATCCGATATCCCTGTCTGGCTCGCGAAAAAATTCCACGAAAAACCGAAAACTTCCGTAGCCCAGCCCAAACAAACCGCAAACGGCACCACGTGGCCGGGGCCGCGAAGAGAACCACCAGACAAGGGCAAACAACGCGATGCCTTCCAACGCAAACTGATAAAGCTGGGATGGGTGACGAGCCAGTGCATCTACATGGGGAAATACCATGCCCCAGGGCACATCGGTGGCACGCCCCCACAATTCACCCCCAATGAAATTACCAATGCGACCAGCCCCGAGGCCGAAAGGAACAAAGGGTGCTATGAAATCCAGCACATCGGTATAGTTGCGCTTGATATGACGCGCATAAAGATAGAATGCCAGCAATACCCCAAGCAGCCCACCATGGAATGACATACCGCCTTCCCATACGCGAAGTAGCCAGAGTGGATCTGCCAGAAAACGATCAAAGTTATAAAACAGTACCGAGCCAGTGCGACCACCCAATACGGCACCCAGGGCCCCGTAGAAAACCAGGTCTGAGATCTGTGCGCTGGTCCATGGCTCGGCCACACGTTGGGCTCGGTAAGATGCCAGCGCCCAGGCTCCGCCAAACGCGATGATATACATGATCCCATACCAGTGAATGGCGATGGGGCCTAGCGAGAATGCCACTGGATCGATCTGGGGATAGGTCAACATATGTAATTCATGATGAGTTAAAACCGGCCTGACACCGAGGCTGGCGGCATTATAGCAGGGGAGTCGAGGAATAACCCGAAGGGGATACGGGCTGGCAAGAGAGGCAAAAATCGGGGTAGTGCATTCATCCTGAAGGCACAGAACCCCGTTTGATATCCCTATACGATGAAATCCTGTATCAATTCCTCGCCCACAATTATGGTGAGATTTCTGCGCTTGTCTGTACGAATTTTGCTCGATCTGTCAGCCACCTAAACCACGCTGCCCGTTCCAGGATGGGAGTCTCGGATGCTGTCAGGAAGGGGTTCAGTTTGGAATCTGGCACGGATCTGATCAGACGTTGGTGGGCATTCGGCCAGGAGGCGCCCGAGGCGTGGATGCCGAGGCCGAGCCCACAGGGACGTGGGTATGCGTTCTCCAGGCTGTATCGCCCACCAACGTCATGCACCCACAATCATCACGCACACAGATTCCAAACTGAACCCAGGATTTGCTAGCTGCCGGAGATGTTGCGAGAAACACAGCCATGCTATATTCCGCGCTTGTTTTAGATTGGTGTAACGATGTGCCTGATTATTTTTGGCTACCAGGTCAACCAGGATTATCCTCTGGTGCTGGCCGCAAACCGCGATGAGTTTTTCCCGCGACCGACGCAACAAGCGCAATTCTGGACCCCTTCCGGTTCCCGCAACACAATTCTCGCCGGCAAGGATCTACAAGCTGGCGGTACCTGGCTGGGCATAACCCGGGGTGGCCGGTTTGCTGCGGTGACCAATATTCGTGACCCTGCCGAGGCAGAAGGCAAGCCCTGCTCTCGCGGCGCACTTACCCTGAATTTTTTGGAAAGCGAAGTTTCTGCCGCCGATTACTGTGGCGCACTGGCAGAGCGTTATGATGATTTTGCTAGCTATAACCTGCTGCTAGCTGATGGCGCAGCGATGTACTACGTCAATAATTTCGAGCGCAGCTACTGGCCTCTGGAGAGCGGTATCTATGGTTTGTCCAATGGACTGCTGAATACGCCCTGGCCAAAAGTAGAACAGGGCAGAGTAATGTTGGAGGACTTACTGAATAATCCAGCCAATCTGGACACAGACGCCCTGATTGCGATGATGAGCAGCAGAGAACCTGCCATTGACACGGAACTGCCCGATACTGGTGTCTCAAAAGAATTAGAGCGATTACTCTCCTCAGCATTCATTGCCAATACTCAGCGCCAATATGGCACGCGTTGCAGTACGGGTTTATTGCTCGGCAAGCGCACTATAAAATTCGCCGAACAGAATTTCGATGCAGAGAGTAACCCAAGCACTGGCCACTATTTCGAATTTGAGCGGGTTTCCTGATTGCCTTGCTGTCTTACAGATTACATCGACACAATTTTCTTGTATGGTAATAATGGTTTATAGAAACCCTCTCTATTTGTTGAGTTAGCAGGAGTATGTAACATGGCGAATGAAGGCTACCACGAACCCATCGAGGAACTATCCGACGAAACCCGCGATATGCACCGGGCAATCACATCACTGATGGAAGAGTTGGAAGCGGTAGATTGGTACAATCAACGCGTAGACGCTTGCAAAAATAAAGAGCTGAAAGCCATACTGGCGCACAATCGCGATGAGGAAAAAGAGCACGCGGCGATGGTGCTTGAGTGGATAAGACGTCCGGATTCATTTCTTGACGGACAACTCAAGGAGTTTCTGTTCACTGATAAGCCAATCACCCATGATTAGATATTCCCTTAGCGAGGTTGCCGCATGACGTCGGCCGTTGAAGCTCTTGAACGTCTGCGCGCTGGTAATCAGCAGTACCTGGCTGGTGACAGCGCTCTTACGAAAACCCATGCCAGCAGCCGCAGCGAATTGGTTGCTGAACAAAAACCTTTTGCAATCATCCTGGGGTGTTCAGATTCGCGTGTCCCTGCGGAAATAGTGTTTGGGCAGGGGCTTGGCGACCTTTTTGTTATTCGCGTGGCAGGTAATATCGTCGCGCCTTCCCAGATCGCCAGCGTTGAATTTGCTGCTGAGAACTTCGGTACGCGGCTTGTGGTTGTGTTAGGCCATTCAAATTGCGGAGCTGTATCTGCAACACTTCAACAGCTCGTCAAACCTTCTCAAAGTCGGTCTCCACACCTGAGCTCAATCGTAAGTCGTATTCAGCCATCCGTAGAATATTTGTTAGATGCAAACGCCAATTTCGACATTGAAGAAATGATACCGCACGCAGTAAGAGCCAACATCGAAAAATCTGTGAATGATCTCAAGCATGGCTCTGCCATACTTGAATCACTGATTGCAGAAAATGGGTTGCAGATTGTCGGAGCCGAATACTGCCTGGAATCCGGTGCGGTAGAGTTTTTAAATAACGACTAATAACCTGTAAGCGCAAACATCAGACCGGGTGAAGACCTGATGCCTGCCACACAACTCTCGAGCTCACGACTTATATTGCGCAGTTGGCAGGATACAGACCTGCCTGCTTTTGCTGACATTAATGCAGACCCGGCAGTGATGGAGCTCTTCCCTGCCCCACTGACCAAAAATCAAAGCGATGCGCTGTCGCACAAACTGGCGAGAGAGCTTGAGGAGCGCAGTTGGGGATACTGGGCCGTTGAATGCGTGAATGACAAGGCCTTTATCGGTTTCGTTGGTATCAGCCCTACCCACAATGCTCCCGGAGGTGAACAAATAGAAATCGCCTGGCGTCTGGGGCGCTTTTCCTGGGGACAAGGCTACGCCACAGAGGCTGCACTGGCAGTTCTGAAATACGCCTTTACTACCCTGAATCTTTCCAATGTTATAGCTCTGACAGCACTGCGAAATATGCGCTCACGCCGGGTTATGGAGCGTATTGGGATGTGCAATACCGGTGAGAATTTTGCGCATCCCGGCCTGCCTGCAGACAGCAGTCTGAGCATTCATGTTCTGTACAAGCTCAGCCGCACGGCGTACCTGGAATCAGCAGATTAGTTTGTGCGCGAAGAACGTAGCAAGCGGTCGACGCCGGCATTATAAAGCGCCAGATCTACGGCACTACGAATCATTTGTGCATCATCCAGTTCCATCACCTGGTCCAGAAGATCCTGGGCACCTTCCATTGTCATACTGCGAATCACAGACTTAACCTTGAGTAGCGTAGTGGCATTCATGGAGAGAATATCGAATCCCATCGCCATCAACAGTACTGCCGCGCCCGGATCTCCAGCCATTTCACCACAGATGCTGACAGATTTATTCTCGGCATGGGCATTCTCAACCACAAACTTTAGTGCGCTCAATACCGCCGGATGAAACGCCGAATACAAATTTGCCACTCGAGGATTATTGCGGTCCACTGCCAACAGGTATTGCGTCAAATCATTACTGCCTACGGAAACGAAATCTACCATCTTGGCTAGTGCCCGGGTTTGATACACCGCTGCAGGTAGTTCGATCATCACACCTATTGGCGGGTAACGTACATCGTGTCCTTCCTGAATGAGCTCCCGAAAAGCCTTCTTAATAAGCTGCAGCGCCGAACCCACCTCTGCAATATTACTGATCATGGGCAGCATGATCTGCAAGTTTTCCAATCCAATACTGGCACGCAACATGGCGCGAATCTGCGCAGAGAAAATTTCCGGGTGATCCAGTGTCACACGAATACCGCGCCACCCCAGAAATGGATTGGCCTCCTCAATCGGAAAATAAGGCAACGCCTTGTCGCCGCCTATATCCAGCGTACGCATGGTGACAACTTTCGGAGAAAAAGCTTCAAGCTGTTCACGATATATTTTGGCCTGTTCCTGCTCGCTGGGGAAACGTTCACTTAAAAGAAAAGGCACTTCAGTTCTGAACAACCCAATGCCTTCGGCTCCATGGTCGAGCGAACGCACCACATCAGACATTAGCCCCGTATTAACCCACAGATGAACGCGATGTTTGTCTACTGTTTCGCATGGCAGGTCCTTTAAGCCTTCCAGCCCTTTTATGAGTTCATTCTGTTCCTTGATTGTGGACTTATAACGCTTGCGTAACTGCTCGGAAGGATTGCTGATGATCTCGCCCTTATAGCCATCAACAATTATCTCGCGCCCATCTAACTGGCTATAAGGCAAATCCAGCACACCCATTACAGTCGGGATGCCCATTGAACGCGCCAGGATGGCAACATGCGAGTTACCCGAGCCCTTAACAGAAATCAGTCCTTTCAGTTTTTCTTTTGGCACATCCACAAGCATGGCAGGAGTGAGTTCTTCACTCACCAGTATCGTGTCGTCGTGATAGCTGGTAGTTACTGACTCTTTCTGTTGCAGGTAGGAAAGCACCCGGCTACACAGGTCCTTGATGTCGATTGCCCGCTCACTGAGATAAGGATCATTCATGGACTCAAAAGAGCGCACATGTTCTTGTGCAACATATGCCAACGCGCCCTGCGCCCATGACCCGGCTTTGATTCGCTCAACTACTTCGTTGCCCAACGCATCATCATCAAGAATTCGCAGATACACATCGAATATTTGGCGTTCTTCTTCTGCCACATGGCCTGCCAACTTGTCATGCAATCCACGCATATCCTCGCGGACATTGTTCAGGCATGACTTGAAAAATTTGATTTCCTTTGCGATGTTCTTTGCCGGACGCACTGGTATCTGCGACAAATCGGCTGGCGGAAAAACCACTGCGGCATGGCCAATGGCGACGCCTGAAGAACCTGAGACACCGGAAAAAACCGTATCTGCCGTCTTCTGACCCGAGGGACTGATGCCCTCAATTGTTCCTATGGCTTCGGCATGCGCAATGACGCCCGCCAGTTGCGCAGAAAGCGTGATAAGGAATGCTTCTTCTCCTTCATCGAATCGGCGTCTTTCCTCGTGTTGCACCACCAGCACACCCAGCACTGAACGATGGTGGATGATGGGCACGCCGAGGAAGGCATGGAACTCTTCCTCGCCGGTCTCTTTCAAATAGTGGAAGGCCGGATGCAGCGAAGCATCCTGCAAGTTGATGGGTTCAGCATGTTTGGCAACGAGGCCGACCAGTCCTTCACCCAACTCGAGGCTGACATGCCCGACAGATTCTTTCTTCAGACCTTCGGATGCCATGAGCACATGACAATTGATGTCTGTATCCAACAGATAGACTGAACAAACCTGCGTCTTCAGTGCACCACGCACGCGATTAACGATAATATCCAGCGCGGACTGCAGGTCTTTAGCTGCATTCACTTCCTGCACTATGCTTCGCAATCGTTCCAGCATGCCGAGTCCTGAGTTGCTCCAATTGTTCACCACAGGGCCAGTACACAGTAAATTCCTGCGTGAATGTATTAGTCCTGGTGGGAGGCGTCGCCTCTATACGACGCTTAAGTTATCGTTCTTGTTTATATCTGTGCAGTGCGATCCAGATCAGCACTTAATCTACGGATTCTTTATGTCCGCTGTGTTGGCCGGTGAATCGCCTGAACGAATCCTCGAGTTCAGATAGCGCCTGATGGTAAACATTACGCTTGAATTCAACGACCTCAGTAATCGGATGCCAATAATCTACCCAGCACCAATCATCAAACTCCGGCTTCTGGTTGCTATCAAGCCGAAAACGGGATTCCTGGCTTTCCAGACTCAATAAAAACCAGACTTGTTTCTGTCCGATGCACACTGGATTCTCATGCCGCCGGATATATTGCTCCGGCAATCGGTAGTGCAACCAATCCTGCGTGCGGTGCAAAACCTTCACGTCGTCAGGAGTCAATCCCACTTCTTCATCCAGTTCCCGGTAAAGGGCCTGTTCCGGTGTTTCATCTGACTTGATGCCACCCTGGGGAAACTGCCAGCCTGATTGACCCACGCGCTTGGCCCAGAACAACTCTCCTCTGGTGTTGCAAATTACAATCCCGACATTGGGGCGAAAGCCATCCGAGTCGATCACAACAATCAAACCTTAGACAAAACGAATCAACTATTGTTTCACACTCCTTCCCGTCGAAGCAATCGTACGAATCTTTAAGATTTCCTTAATTTACATATTTTTCAATAAGATAGATCAATAATGCTGGAAGGTCATCCTGGCTGCATTGACAGGTATAATGCCCACAGGCGGCCAGGGCCGGCGCAATCCCACTTCAGGAGTAGTAAAGATGGTATCCAAACTCACCTTATTTGATCTGGACAACACCTTACTTGGCGGTGATAGCGATCATGCCTGGGGTGAATTTCTGATTGACCAGGGGCTGGTAGAAGCGGCCGCACACCGCGCTGAAAATGACCGTCATTACGCCCAGTACCAGGCCGGGAAATTGGATATCGACGCCTACGTAGAATTTACACTGCGCCCGATACTGCAACTAGATCCGGCCGAACGCGATACATTGCATCACAAGTTTATGCAGCATCATGTCCTGCCCATGGTATTACCGAAGGCTCGATCGCTGGTGAACCGGCATCTTGATGCTGGCGATTGCTGCGTGATCATCACTGCAACCAATCGCTTTATTACGGAACCAATCGCTGCTGAGTTTGGCGTCCCATACTTGCTCGCGACTGATCTGGAACAACGCGAAGGATTCTTTACAGGGAAAATCGCAGGCTTCCCCTGCTATCAGGACGGTAAAGTCGCCCGTATTCAGCAATGGCTGGATGCACAGGATGAGAATCTGGAATTGACAACGGCCAGCTTTTACAGCGACTCAATCAATGACCTACCCTTGCTACAAGCCGTTGGTAATCCTGTCGTAGTAGATCCCGACACGGCATTGGCACAAAAAGCTGAACAATTTGAGTGGCCCGTTATGAGCTTGAGATGAAGCGATCCTCAACCAATCGCAAACTATGGCAGCACCTGATTGCTCTGCTCTGTATGGGGGTGATATCAGTACTGCCGGGCTGCGATAGCAAGGCTCCGGAGTCAGCACTGGATATTGATACCGGCTTGACAGCGGAACCCGCAACAGCGCAATTCAAAGCGCTTGATGCCGACCAGGCATCGACATTGCGACAAATTTTACGGCGTTATCTGGAACAGGCTGACGACAATTTCGACCGGGTTGCTGACAGCTTGAGTCGTTTGCAATATGCAGTATCGGAATTTTTAGGCACTCCCGCACCCGATACGCTGGCAGCTGCGCGCTCTGCCTGGCTTGATGCGCATAGCGCCTACGAGTATACGGGATTACATCGTTACCTTGCTGATTTGCTTATTGAAGACTCGAACCGACTGCGTTGGCTGGAGCAACAGTATCGAATTAATCATTGGCCAATCCTGCCGGGCTTTATTGACTACGTCAGCAACTATCCAGGTAGTGGCATCATTTACGATACGGGCGTTGAGCTCAACCCGAATACATTGCGCCAGCAGCACGGCGCCTTCGCCATTGATGAAGTCACGACCGGGTTTCACGTACTGGAATTCCTGCTTTGGGGAGAATACGCGGACGGTGTTGCCAGCCGACCAGTAACTGATTTCGAGCAGCAATCAGTTTTAAGTGCAGAACAATTGGCAGACGGATATGCAATTGATCAGGTACCACCCAACCGGCGCCGGGAATTATTGCAGCTGGTTAGCAATGCGCTGCAGGAGGACTTTGAAGTGCTACACACGATGTGGAACAACATCAGAGAGAACACACGCGCTGAGCTGAGTGATTTGAAAGGCAGTGAAATATTATGGCTACTATTGCAATCCAACATCTCCATGCTTACAGAAGAAATGCTGGTACGCTCGCTCTATCCTCTACTCAATCGGGAATATCAGGACAGTTTCCAGTCACCATATAGCAGAACCACTGCTACCACTGTAAGCGTTCAACTGAATAGCGTTGAAGAATTATTGTTACACAACCCCGATGCAGGTGGCCTTACTTTGGATAGAGTGCTTGCAGATTTGTCGGCAGATTTTGAAGTGTTCTTCTATCAGGGTTTTGATGCCATTAAGGGCTGCATGGCAATGTTATATAGTGGCTTCACCCCGCCGGAATCCGAACAAGATACCCTGCAGCTGGAGTTTCAGATTGTCGAATGCATCAATCCGGTAACAAACCTGATCGATCACTTGCAGCGAATCTCGCTAACCTTGCTTGACGCCAACGAAACTAATCCAGTTGAATCTCAACAATAAGATCATCCGCCAATTCTTCCAGCGCTTTCTGTAATTGATCAACTGCCAATCCCGAAGGCAGATGTAACCTGGCCTTGGCTTTGAACAAGCTATCCCCACTCATGGGCGCCGGAACACATTCGGTATGCAGCTCCTCTACATTGACAGCTACTGATGCCAAAACATGGGATATTTCCCGTACTATGCCAGGCCGATCATTGCCAACAAGACTGAGATCAACTTGATGAGCAGCATCGCCCATAGCCGAATCCGTAGCCCGTCCTACAACTATGTTCAATTCATCGGGCAAATTTTCCAACTGCTGAATCAATGCATCAGCCTCGGTGTCAGCCACGCTGATACGCAGGATGCCCGCGAACTTGCCTGCCAGTTGGGCCATGCTGCTTTCCAGCCAGTTACCCCCATGAGCAGCAATGGTCTGGGCCAGCGTTTCCACAAGTCCCGGTTTATCGTCGGCAATTATGGTCAGTACCAGATGCGTCGTCATGTCTAGAACAATCCTATTTGTTTATTGAGAATCTTATCCATACTGATGGATTTAAACACAAGTATAGAATCGGCAATAGGCGTTAGTTGTTTATCTATATAGAAGTCATAGTCAATCTGGGAAGATTGATACATACGTGGCTCGGGGCCGCTAACAGTCATCACATACTCTACCCAACCACCTGAACTATACAGGCTTGGCAGGTTATGGGCTGCACGGTAAGCCTCTGCTTTTCTCGCTGCCTGTACATGTGGTGGAACGTTTTTCACATAGTCTTCCAGTTTGCGACGCAGGCGCTTGCGCAGCACCAGTTCAGCCGCATAGCGACCATCCAGTAATTCCTGAACTACATGCTTGATATATTCAACATATGGCTCGTCGGCAAATATTTTTTCGTAAAGCCTTTGTTGGAATGCTCTGGCCAAAGGCGACCAGTCGCTGCGGACCGTTTCCAGGCCCTTGAACATTAGTCGCTCACCCTGCCCCTGGGCATTGGCAACCAGACCGGCATAACGTTTTTTACTTCCAGCCTCCGAGCCGCGGATTGTTGGCATGAGAAAACGCCGGAAATGAGTTTCAAACTCTATCTCCAAAAAACTTTGTGTCGCATGTTTTTGCGATATCTCCTCGTGCCACCAGTTGTTGAGTTTCTCTGCCAGAGCTTTGCCAATAGCGGCCACATCTTGCTCAGGTACATCTCCCAACAGAACAAAAACTGAATCAGTATCACCATATATTACCTGGTAGCCATTGGATTCGATCTGCTGTTTGGTACTTAGAATGATTTCGTGGCCACGCTTGGTAATTGAACTGACGAGCCGTGAGTCGAAGAATCGACAACCTTTGGTGCCCAGAACTCCGTAAAAAGAATTCATGATGATCTTGATCGCCTGGGATAGCACAGTATTGCTGCTCGATTTCGCCATATCCCTGGCATCCCACAGATTTTCAATCAAGGTTGGCAAGATGAACTCCTGACGCGAGAAGCGCGCGCCATCATAACCTTCGATAGAGTTCTCTTCCTGCAACCCTCGAACAAGCGCCAACGGATCCACATGAAAAGTTCGGATAATACTCGGATACAAGCTCTTGAAATCGAGGACGATAACGTTGTCATGTATGCCCGGCAGGGATTGCAGTACATAACCACCCGGACTGATGCCTTCAACTTTTACATCTTGCAAACTGGGAGCAACATAGCCGTGACGATGCAATCTGGGCAGATAAAGATAATCCAGCGCAGCTACCGAACCTCCATATCGATCCAACTCCAGACCGGTCAGTGAACTGCGTTCAACCGCAAAGTCCCATAGATTTTCCTTGCTGAATATATCCCAGACTAGACGACAGTCTTCCAGGTTGTAACGCGCCAGTGCCGGTTTGTCGGTAAGAAACAGCTCGGTAATTTCCTGGCCGCGCTGATCCACGTCATCTATTAATTTCCCGCGCTGTAGTATTTGCTGTGCTACATACTCAAGCGAAAAATTTTCAAACTGATAGGTGGCAGTCCGCATCAGTTCTATGCCATCCAGCACAGCCCGACCTGGAATCAATACATAGTGTCGCTCTGCCGAATCTCTGGATTGGCGCCAACGAGGAGGTGATGCATCGCGCCCTATATTGAATTCGACACCCGCGCGATCACAGAATTTTTGCAGGCACAGCAAATCGAAATTCACAACATTCCAACCGATTAACACATCGGGGTCATGTGCGTTGATTTCCTGTACAAAATTTTGCAACAGCGCACGCTCATCAGGCACGAGGTGCAATTGAATACTGCAATTCTCATCGAGCGGAATCTCTTCCACGGTTGTGTCGCCACACATGATTACAGTCGCAACATTATTCCCATAAAGCGCAATCGAGTAGAGAGTCTCGGCTGCGTAGTCGGTTTCGATGTCGATGGATAGGGAAGCAAGCGTTGGACGATAGCTGGATGTCTCAACTTTTTCGGCAATGATTTCAGAGAAGTTTCGCTGTTTTTGTAGCTGGCCTCTAAGCCGTATACCGCCGGTAATAAACCGTTCCATGAGGAATCGGTCGGTTGGCTTTATGTCTGCTTCATGCACAGGTATCCCTGCAGAGTTCAGACGATCTCTGCAGTCGAGCAGGCGTCGCTGGCTGGCACAGTAGAGGCTGGAAACGATTTGATGAGCGAAATTTTTCAGTTCAGTGGGGCGTATGCTCCAGCCGGACTGAGCGGACAGGATTCTGCGCACCCTGCTCTCTTCTTCTGTCGGAAAAAAGCAGACAACTTCGTTGTTAATGAGTCGGAAGCGTATTGCTCCACGATCAGAAGCGAGCCAGAACACCAACTCCAGGCCGGCGCTGGTCTCAAGCCACTGGCGCGTCAGAATAAACCCGTCCAGTAACTCCGCTGCAGGATGACTACTGGTCAATGCTGTGCCGTTAGGAACTGGCACCCCATCGGGGGCAATGCCATTACGTCACATTGCCCCGCACGTTGTTTAGATAGAGACAGTTCTCGGAAATTGGCCAAAGTTTTCCCAGCGTGAAATCTTTTCAGGCAATTCTTCCTGAGTCGGCTGCACGTTACCGTTAACATCAGTCACGCGAGAAACAATAGTATGCTCTCCGGGTGAAGGGTTTGCCCAATTATAGTTGAATAGCTTCCAGGTATATTGGGTTGATCGAGGGTTTATTTCTGCCCGCATCCATGGGCCAGAATCGATGCTGACTTCCACACTTTCGATCGGCGTGCCATTGTTTAGCACAAAACCCTGAATTTGATAGTTCCCATTCATCTCGGTTACCCGAACGATCGATGATTTCAGATTCATCTCAGTTACCGAGTTTTCCACCCAGCGCTCTACACCACCGACTTCTTCTTTCTTGAGGGTGACATAATCCCGGCCCATAAACCTGCCCATGTAACGAGTGTCTTGAACATGTATCTGCGTAAGCCATTTTACATTCGCCACGCCATACCATCCAGGCACAAGAAGGCGTACTGGTTTGCCGTGATAGTAAGGCAAAGGTTCACCATTCATTTCGAATGCCAGCATGTTTTCCGGACGCATGGCATCGTCAATAGACATGCTGCGTGCAAAGGCTTTCTCCACTTCTTCGCCGCGAATTTCTTCTGTGGCCACATCAGAACCAAAAAACACAATTTCCTTGGCACCATCCTGAATGCCTGCACGCTCCAGTATGCTGTGCAGTGTTGTACCCCGCCATCGGGCGTTGCCAATCAGCCCGTGGAATAATCCGGGAGAATTGCCTCCGCATTCGAAACCTGCCTGAATCTCAACAACATCGCCGTTCATCAGATCCTGTAAGGACAAGTCCAGTTCGTTGTCCACCATGCCTGTCACACGTACTCGATGCGAAGCGTTGTCCAACTCTGGCTGGCCGTAATGCTGGACTATGTAGAAATCGTCATTGTCGGTAAAAAAGGTGGTGATTTCGCGCGTATCCAGCCAATGTGTTGCATTCGGCCGGGGTGGGCGTACCTGGAAAGCTTCCGGCACATCCGTAAAAGGCACCAGGCGTTCACCCTGGGCCATGGCAGGAAACATGAAACTGGGTAATGTAGCCGCACCAGCTGCGAGCACGCCGCCGCCAACTGCGCCTTTGAGAATTTTTCTTCGACCATTATCTTCTGGATTCATCTTGGACTCTCTTATTGTATTTTTTGAACTTGTTGTATCTATCGCTATCCGCTGCGAGGAGGTCTGGACCAACACCTCAGCGCTTTTCCATGATATCTGAGTGTACTCCTCACTATCGCCTTCGCCAACCGGGAATAAGATGTCGTGGACCTGCGCAAAATGAGGTTTGGGGGAGAATTCCCACCTGAAAAATGCAGCACCGCTTGATGGCCCGTTCAGACAAGCTCGGCGCACATTACAAACTGCTGATTTTGCAGTACATTATCCAGGGATTCTTCGACTTTTTCAGTGAGACTTCTAAAACTGTGTGCCAGCTAACGCGTTGACATAGAATTTCTGTTATTTTCACTACGCCATGACAATTACGAACAAGATCAGTTACTTGTGTCATTGCATACGAACTGATCCAGAGCGCCACAGACAGGAAACTGCGAGCAACCAAGAAAACCTACAGCATCGATGAATTCACCAACTGACCAAACAATTTTCGATCGGGTGCAAAGCAGCCATCATATCCAGATATCAATCGACAATCTGGCTCGCGGTATCGATAACTACCACATTGACGTGCAATTGAGTAAACGCTTCCGGCTGGATGCCAAGAAGCTGATTGAAGTGCTGATCAATCAACTCTCGGTGCCTAATCCGAAACGCTGGAATAACTCCAACGCTTTTGAAAAGCTGCGCGAAACCTACGTGGATATGTTGACGGTATTAATACACCGTGTAAAAACAGATCTAATACCCGACGATGTTGCTTTCCTGCAATTCGCCATTATCAAGCACTTGTTAATCACTATTCGAAAATGCCTGGATGATAACGTAGCCACTGTTGCTACCCGACTCACGGAGTACCGCAACAAAGGTGCATCAGAAGCCCTGGCCGGTTCCCACAGACTATTCTGGTTGAAAAAGAACTACGACCTGATTATGTACAACGTCAGTAAGCAGATCTTCGGACAGTTGCTGAGGGCGGAAGAGCGTGAACTGCAGACTGTTCGCAGCCAATTCCTGGGCGAAGAATTCCAGTTCACTCGCCACGCATTCTTCAACCCTCTGTTGTACACGTCGCAGTTAAGCTCACTGCCGCTGCTATTAAACGAATATAGTTTGTTCAGCTGGAACGAGGAAGACGAAGGATTCATTCAACTCAACAAGAAGCTTGAGAAGTTGATGAATCGCCGCATGGCAGATCTGGAGATTTCGCCGCTGCGCGACTCTGAAAACTCCGATGTGGATCCTGAAATCCATGATGAACTGGGCGGATTATTTGAAACCCAACCCTTTCTCGGCACTGCCGCTGATGCAAAAAATCACCTACAGGAACATTTCAACTGGTTTGAGATTGAAGAAAACATAGAGTTACTCTTCGATATAAACCGGCTGTCAGATGAGCTTAAAGCCAGGCGCAAAGAGCTGGGTTTCAAAGAATGGTGGCGACAACGTGCAGAATTAAACCGCATCAAAACCACCGTACTGTCATTCTCTCGCATGTTGCGCAGCAACAAGGCACTTGGACAACTGCTTGCGTCGCAATATATGCGCCGCTCGCTAAGTGCGAGCATTCTGGAAATAGTCGACCTCAAAGTAGTGTGCCAGTTTTTGTGCGGCAAGATAAAAATCAAAAAGTTACAGGAAAGCATCAAGGGCAGCACCAAACTCAACAAGGAACAGATTAAATCGTTGGAAGAGCTGCGCAGCAAGATCAAGAAGCAGATCAGTAAAGCTGACCACGATGATACCTTGAGACTGCTCTGTGATTTCAGTGCCTATCGCCGCGACCTTAAATACTACCGCTTCGCGCATCGTGCGATTAACCGCATCAGTATCTTGCGTAGCGAAGAAGACCTCAAATTGTCGCGCACCGCAGGAACGCTGTATCAGATTCCAACCACGGCTGAAGTTGAAGAAGACGACGAGCGTATCTGTCATCACGCAATCATGAAAGCCGACGTCAGGGGATCCACGACGGTCACAGACGAGCTACAGGCGAAAGGCTTGAACCCGGCTTCCTATTTCAGCATGCGATTCTTCAACCCCATAAACAAGATTTTGGAAACCTATGGTGCCAGCAAGGTATTCATTGAGGGTGATGCGATAATTCTCAGCTTCCTGGAGTACGAGCATACACCCCAGCAATGGTTTGCTGTCGCGCGCGCCTGCGGTTACTCAAGGGATATGATCAAGATAGTAAGCTCAAACAACAGGTACTCCAGCCAGATGGGCCTGCCTAATCTGGAATTGGGAGTTGGTATTTGTTATTCGGACGCTGCGCCGCGTTTCCTTTACGATGAAGACAAACCCATTATGATCTCCGGCGCCATTGGTCTAGCCGATCGCATGTCTTCCTGCTCCTGGAACTTGCGCAAAGCCCTTAATAAAACCCTGTTTAATGTAGATGTTTTACGCATCGCTGATGGGGAATCAGATAAAGGGCAGCAGTACATCCGTTACAACGTTAATGGCATTTTGTTGGACAATGATGCTTTTGAGAAACTCAATAAAGAAGTTTCACTGCGCACCCTGAAGATCAAAATTAATGGTAAAGACTATCTGTTTCACGTTGGCCAGTATCCGGACATGCAGGGGCGCAAGAAGGACCTTGTTATAAGAGAGGGTAAAGTTGGCGTGTGGAAAGAGCTGCAAATTCAGGAAGGTGTAGACAGTGACGAAGTGTTTTATGAGGTTGTGGTTAATCGCAAGATAACTTCGATGATCAGAGAGCGTATTAATAATCTTAACGCGGCCTGACTACTAGTGGTGATGACCACCCGGCCCATGTACATGTCGATGGGCTTTTTCTTCCTCGGTTGCATCCCGCATGCCCACAACTTCCACTTCATAGTATAGAGTACGCCCGGCGAGTGGATGATTCAGGTCCACATCGGCATTGAATTTTCCGACTTTCAGTATAAGCGCCCGTCGCGCGCCCTTATTGGTTTCGACTGCCGCAAACAGTCCCGGCCTTGGCCGCTTGACTCCGGCAGGAAGCCGCAAATGCTTCAAAGGAACCCTGAATAACGCCTTGGGATCGCGCTTGCCATAACCCTCTTCCGCAGACAGAGTGATCTCCACCGTATCTCCCACAGTTTTACCTTCCAGCGCTTGCTCCAGTCCCAACACAACATTCTGGTAGCCATGCAGATAACTCAACGGGTCTTTGCCGAAAGATTCTTCCATCCACTCAGTCGGGCTGCCACTATCATCAACCTCTCGCAATCGGTAGTGAAATGTCACGACCTTGTCGCGCTCGATAGTTTCCGAGTTAGCCACTTCTGAAGTGTCGGGGATTTCATTTTTTTCTTCTGTCATAGCTAATCCTGCCTGTGAAGCTGCGATTCTAGCAGATAGTGGCCAAATCCAGCTTTTTCTGATTAATGCCGAATCGCACCGCAATTGGGGGCAGGAATGCTACTTTCAGCAATGGTTCAAAAATGCAATTTCGGAAAATTCGGCCAAACTGCGATCCAGTCGGTGATTTCTAAAATGAAATTTCCACATAATTGCATCTGGAAATTGCAAAAATTCAGCAGTTTCCCTCAAATTTCAACATTAAATTACCAAGTTCATTGGACTGTGATAGCTTAATTTTTACCTGAAATGTGTCCTGTTTTCAGGAATTTTTACATTTAATCAGCAACGTTACATAGAGGAACGTAAAACCCCTGAAATCGTGTATTTGAGCGTGGTTTTCCGAGCACTAGATATGACATTACCTCAATTTTCCAAGTTTTCACCGATCACTGTCACTGTGAAGAAGAACGTGCGGCAGCTACGTCTCAATGCCGGCTACTCAATGAACGAAGGCGCTCGATTGTTGGGTGTATCTCGCAAGCAGCTCGAAGATATAGAAACAATCCGCAACTATGGCTGCCACCTGGACCTTGAATTACTGGCCAAGATGAAGGTCATATACAAGACGTCTCTGGACGCTATCGTCGGGGATCTTCCCGAAGACTATTATTCTGAGTACTATACGCGTCCCCGCAAACGGCTGGGTTCGAAGCCACGCAAGCAGTCATGAACCTGCCCTATTCCGTTCATGGAGCAGGCTTTTCCCCACAGTTATTGCATCACGGGTAGTCGACTACTACCCGCTGATTTGGCCGTAAGTATCAGATTCGTGTATAATTGTTGGTTTTTGGCGCAAACAGAAAGAGTTTTTTATGGCAAATAGATCAAAGAAGGAAGCAGCGGTTAGTAATCGCGCTGATTTGGAAGAGCACATCGAAGCTTTTCTAAAATCTGGTGGCAAGGTACAACAGATCCCTTCCGGGGTCAGTGGACAAACTTCAACAAGCGGTCCACGCCAAATCGTTTTAAGCCACAAAACCAGCTCCTGATATAGCTCAATAAAAACAGGGTAGCGATGATTCGTTACCCTGTTTTTTTAGTGCTGGTTTTTCTGATATCGAAAAATACCAGCACAACATCCACCTAGATTTGAGTCACTGTATATCCCTCGGCCGCCAGCAATTCCAGCAAGCCATCGGGCCCCACCAGATGGGCTGTGCCCACCAGCACAAATTCAGTGTCGTCATCTTCAAACATGCTACGAATTATCGGTATCCATTTCAGGTTCCGTTGCCTTAGTAGTGTGTCATAAACCTCTGGCGCTTCCTCCAGCATGTCAGTTACGAATGCTTCAGCGAGGGTTTCATTATCACCTGCGCGCCAGGCGGTGATGATCTCTTCCATCATCTGGTCTGTTTCTTCCAGATCCTGCAACGATAACAATATAAACTCGCTCTCATTACCCTCACCCATGGATGCCAAAAATCCAATCTGTTCCTGTACAGTCTCCAATTGACCCAGTGGTTTACCATCTCCCATAGCTCGCGTATTGAAATAGGAGTCAACACCTTGAGGTGTGAAACCAATACGCTGAAATTCGAGTACCTGCAGAGTGCTCACGACCATACCCGGTTTAAAACGCTCCAGCATCATCAAAGGTAAGCCGCTGCCCGCTGCATAGTCAGACAAGGCGCTATATGCCTCTTCATTCAGGACTGTCTGCAGAGTGCGACCATCGGTATAAGTGAGTTGCTGTAACATCTGCGCTTGAGTAGTCAGATCATTGAGAGCTGACAGATCTGTTTCGAGGTAGATTTCCTGGGAAGCAGCGTAAGCAGTTTCAAATTCTGTCGGTAGCGGATAATCGCTGGGGCGTAACAAATGCACAGTACCACCGAGGTATACGCTGTTCCCGCCACGATCTATACGCCATACCGATGTATCGGCCAGAGCAGATGTCCAGATCAAAGGCAGGAACAGCAACATTGCGAATAAACCCGGACGAATCACAGAGCCTGTTGGTTGCCGATGAAAATACATAGGTTTACCCCGCTGGGAATATAAATGTTCTAGACTTGGGCAATCTTTAATTAAAGGTAGCACGCCTCCAAATTTGCGGCAAAATACAACTCACAAATACCCGGAATCAGTAATCTTGGCAAAATTGGTATTCAGACTGCGTAATGTACCAGACGATGAGGCAGAGGACGTCAGGACTTTGCTCAGTGACAATGACATAGAGTATTTCGAAACTTCACCGGGAAACTGGGGAATATCAATGCCTGCCATCTGGGTACATAAGGATGAGGATTTTGCTCCTGCGCGGCAGTTAATTGATCATTACCAGGTACAACGTGCAGATCGTATGCGTCAGGAATATGAATTGATTCGACAACGGGGTGAGCTCAGAACGATGTGGCATAGTTTCATCGAGAATCCACTGCGTTTTATTGGCTATATGGCCCTGATCGCAGTGGTGCTGTACCTGTCGTTGCGCTTCTTTCTAAGCTTCTAGGTACGATAATTGATGTAACGAGATATTTTTCCGAGCACGCGGGTTAAGTGATATTTCAGGGTTATATTCTTCAGGTTGCCAGTATTGTTCGCAGGTTTGATGAAACTTCAGACCAATCTCTGATTCACTTACCCGTACTATTTGCGCAGGTAGCGCTGGTCAGGTTTCATCCCATCCTGGGCCATGAATCTTGACGTTGAGTTCCATCATCACAAAGCAGTTGTCAATCGAGTCCATTTTGATGGCGACACCAGCAATGGACATGTTGCGAATCTTGCCCGTCATCGTGCCCATCAATGGGTGGTGAAGGCTGGCCCAGTATCCCACGGGTACCCTCGAATGTTTGCGTCTATCGATCAAAACCTTCTAGACCTTTAATCCAGCTATATCGGAAGCTCGATTATCCAGATGCTCTTGCCAGGTGCATCTGGCAAGACTGAATCCTGTGAGAGCGATCACATTTTTCCCTCACATAATTGGATTTTGGTAGTTACCAGGCCGTAACGCTGTAAATAAATTGCGCGTAATGAAAATTAACAGTGTTCCGCGTGTAGGAAATGATAGACATACGCAATCGATCATCATTTCAACCACAGCGCTTTACAGTCTGGTTAGGTTAGGATATAAAAACCTCAGACTTTTGTTAGCGGTTCTTTCAGGGGGAGCCTCCTAGCAACCATTGCTACCCTGGTATTACAAAGGAGGTGATCCCATCAATAGTCAATCTATTAAGGGAGCCTCCAGTTATTGGATGCAGTAGATACCGGCTTAGCTGGTGTCAGTTTCAGTAATTGGAGAGGCGGTTGCATTGCAACTCGTCCAAGCTCCCATCCGTAGAAGGTCCCGTTATCACTTCTGTGATAGCGGGATTTTTATTTTGGTGTTTTAAAAAAACGACGTTCCTGGCTGTACAACGCCAGCATCAATGATGCAGGTAAGCGCGCAATTGCGGAGGGAACTCCTGTTTAATCAATGTCTGTTGCAGCTGCCACTGCTCTTCAACAGGAATCTCTTTGAGGAAATTTACCACGCCACTGTCGAGTACGGCGATTGGTATCCCATCACGATAAAGTACCCGGTTTTTCACCAGTCTGGATAATTTTTGCGTGGGCATTATCAAGTTCAGAAGATTAAGCGGGTCGCTGGCCGTCAGGCTGACCAGTTGCATTTGCTTACTCGCACCGTTCTCCTGCTCCTTGTTAGTCCGACGCAATGCGTCCACTGTTTCGCCATGTGCAAATTGCTCACCGCCGACGCCACTGATAAATCGACCGCCACGTATTTCTCCACGCAACTCCATACGACGCAACACAGGCAGTAGTTCGCGCCATGGCGGAGCAAAAGATTCACGATCAACAAATGCCCTGCACAGAACTCCCCAGCGATGTAGATAAATACTCACAAGTCGCTCAAGCTGCCCTTCCTGCAAAACCGGCCCACTATTGTCTGCCGACTCCTGCAGTTCTGTAGTGATTAAGCTCCAACGTCCGGCATCCTCTATACCAAACATGGCCCGCCGACCTCGTTTACGACTGGCACTTGGTTTTTTTGCATTCGGTGTCAGCAAAGCCCTGAGGCCAGTAAAGCCGTCAGAATTAACGTAGCCAACACTAACCAGTTCGGCGAGACCCTCTTCCAGTTGCGCTTTTAACAAGCCGGTACGCTGTTGCAACTGATCCACGAAACTGGCGCCGTGGCGCTGCAGATCCTCGGTGATTTTCCGCGCTACAGTACTGAGGGCTGGAGAGCTATGTTCGACACGTTTGCGATGCGCCAGCGCTTCCCACAAATCAAGATTCTGTCGTGAAGACAATGTGATCGGTGAACTCTTGATTGGACCTCCCGCTTTACGTTGCAGGCTGGATTGCATTGGCGTAAACCTGCCCCACGCCACACGCCCATTAATGCATAGAACGTCTAGCCAGTTGGGGTCGTAGTTGCGCACTCTGGCGGGCAATATGTCTGCTTCCCAGGCAGCTGCAGGTATGGTGATGCCATCGAGCAGGCGCAACGCATTTTGTAGCTGGGTCTGGCCATCGATTGTAGGTGGCGCTTCAATGCCATCTCGATTGCCAGATAATTGATGACGTTGAAACAGGAACCGCGTGTAGGTTTGTAAAGAAACCGGTTTGATGCTCTTGCGATGTGCATCGATGGTATAGCGATGAATACGTTGCAATAGTCGGCGCTCACACCACTCTACAGCTTTGTCAGCAGACTGGACCCGCCCATTCGCGGGAGTGAAATTACCCTGGAATACGAAGCCTTCAACTTCAAGCCGGATCAATGCCTGCTCAATTTCGTTCATTGGTAATTGCAGCTCACAATGCAAACTGGTTGCTGCAACTGGCCCCAGACCTTCCAGTCGTGCACGCATGAGTGTTTGTATGGCTGCGTCACGGTCCATAGTTTCCTGTTGTAATTTCTCAGGTATTGGATAAGCCGAAGCCAGTTGCGGAAACAGAGTATGGAACACTGGTAATAGTTCTGCGGCAATCCATGGCGCATTGTGAAGCTCCCTCAGCTGATGAATTCTGCCCGCTTGCAATAGTGGCTGGGCCAGCGCCTGGTAACCGCCCTGCTCAAACTCGGAAGCCAGCATGTATCCCAAACCTGACAAGCCATCGTGCAGCTCTTCCGTATTCGTTACGATTGGCCAGGCTTCTTCTTTCACCCGTGCAATGGCGGCAGCATCGAGTTGGCTATAATCACGCGCATCGGCCGGGTCTGCCCAGCTGCGATGTCTGATGGCATTCGTGCGTCGCTCTTCAAATGGTGCATCGTCGAGAAAGGCATAGGGTCGTGCATTAATAATCTCTTGAGCAAACGGTGAGGGTTCTCGCAAATCCTTGGCAATCAGAGTCAGTTTGCCTTCTTCAATGTTTTGCACGAGCTGTATTAATTCATCGATATCCATCGCCTCAGTGAGGCAGTCATGAATGGTTTGCTGAACCAATGGATGATCGGGAATATCGCGCTTGCCGGTAAGATTCTCCTGGCACGCGATCTGGTCGGGGAATACATGTGCCACGAGGTCTTCTGCATCCATGCGTTGAAACTGTGGTGGCACACGTTTGCCATTGCGATTGCGTTGTAATGCCAGCGAGCGTGTGGCATTCCAGCGCCAGCGTACTTCGAACATCGGGGCATCGAGCAAAGCCTGGATCAACACATCCTTTACGGTTGTACTGGTCAGATATCGAAACACTTCGTCCAGCTGAAAGCTGTGCACTGACCCAAGTGAAATAACTATGCTGTCTTCATTGGCCGCTGCCTGCAGCTCGAAATTGAAGGAACGACAAAAGCGTTTGCGCAGCGCCAGCCCCCAACCCCTGTTCAAACGACTACCGTAGGGTGAATGGATTACTACATGCATGTCGCCCACTTCATCGAAGAAACGTTCCATGACGAGCGTTTCTCGTGTCGGCATTACGCCAAGGGCATTCATGCCCGATTGAAGGTATTCAACCAGCTGGACAGCCGCTGATCTTGGTAAGCCTACCGTATCTACCAACCACTGACAGGCAGCATTGGCAGAATCATTAATAAGAAGATCTGCAATTATTTGCCTTAGGCGAGATACAGATGCCGACAGCTCTTGTGTGCGACCCGGCCCCTCACCAAACCAGAATGGGATTGTAGGCTGCATCCCCGTTGCGTCACGTACTCTGACTTTTAACCCATCTATTCGCAGTAACTGCCAGGCATGCGTGCCAAGCGTAAATACATCACCCGGCAATGCCTCTAGTGCAAAGTCCTCGTTCAGCGTTCCGACCACTGTATCTTCCGGGTCGAGCACTACCTGATAATCAAACATATCCGGAATCGCACCGCCATTTGTCAATGCCACCAGATTGGCACCACGGCGGGCACGTACATGGCCGTTAATCTTATCCAGATGCAGATGAGTGCCACGCCGGCCCCAGCGTGTTGTATAGCCTTTTCCTAACATTTCTATTATGGTGTCAAATTCTTCGCGCTGCAGATTGCGATACGAATAGGCATTGGCAAACAACTCAAACAATTCATCTATGGTGACAGGATCATCAGCGCCAGTAGCAGACGGAGATGCCACCTCGGCAACAATCTGTTGTGAGAGGATATCCATGGGTGCTTCGGGCATTACAATCTGGTCAAGCTCGCCCTGCCTGATACTGTGAATCAGGGCGGTTGCTTCTACCAGGTCATCGCGCGTCAGGGGAAACAAAATGCCTTTGGGTGTGCCGTGTACCGAGTGGCCACTGCGGCCTACCCGCTGCAGAAATGTGGCAATGCTCTTGGGTGATGAAAACTGTACAACCAGTTCAACCGACCCGATATCGATACCCAGTTCCATTGACGCGGTAGCAACCAGTACTTTGAGCTCACCCGCTTTAAGCTTTTGTTCAGCGGCGAAGCGATGATCTTTACTCATGCTGCCATGGTGTGAACACACGCAGTTTTCGCCGAGTCGATCAGCCAGCGCCAGTGCCAGACGCTCTGACAGTCGCCGTGTATTCACAAAAACCAGCGTGGTGTCATGAGTATTAATTAAATCCACAAGGCGCTGGTAAAGCTCTTCCCAGACTTCATTGCTCATCAATGCTGATAGTGGAGAGCCCGGCACTTCCAGTGTGATGTCACGCTCACGCTTGAAGCCTTCGTCGACGATGGTGCAGGCTTTGGATAGATCTTTTGACGCGTCATTACCCACAAGATACTGCGCCACCATTTCGATCGGCTTCTGTGTTGCAGACAGACCTATGCGTTGCAGGTGCTGGCCATTTACTTGGACGACCAGCCGTTGCAAGCGCTCGACTGAAAGTGCCAGATGCGCACCACGTTTATCACCCAGCATGGCATGAATCTCATCGATAATGAGTGTGCCGACACTGGCAAGCATGGCGCGGCCGCTGGCTGAGGTCAGCAGCAGATAGAGTGATTCGGGTGTGGTAACCAGTATATGGGGAGGCTTCCTGGCCATCTTCTGGCGTTCAGCAGCCGGGGTGTCTCCGGTTCTCACTGCGACCCGAATATCTACCGGAGCCAGCCCCTGCAGGTGCATATGCTCGGCAATCCCATCCAGAGGCGCATCGAGATTACGTTGAATGTCATTACTCAGCGCCTTGAGGGGCGACACATAGAGAATGTGCACACCGTCTTCGAGTTGCTGGCTGGAGGCCTTTTGCACCAGGCTGTCTATCGCAGCATAGAAGGCAGCCAGAGTCTTGCCGCTGCCGGTTGGGGCCGATATAAGCGTGTGCTGCCCCGCCTGAATGGCGGGCCATGCCTTGGACTGAGCCGCTGTCGGCTGGCCAAACCGGGCCTCAAACCAGCCACGGCAGGCAGGATGAAAACTGTCCAGCGCCATATCGCGTAGATCCACTAACTACTGTACGAACGTACAGGTTAGTGCGCGACCCGGGCTTTTGCAACTGTGTACTGACCCCACCACCAACAAACCCGCCCAAAGCGCCAATCGACCGCAATGGATTGACAGCTCACGGCCTTACGGCTAGCTTTATGCTGCGTAACCGGAAGTAGCCCCATGAATGAAGAAGTCGACAAACTCCCTGCACTGCAGCGCATAAAGCGCAACCTCGGTGTGTTCTGGAAAGAGAACCGCCAGTTTCTGTTTTTGCTGTGTTGCATCGTGTTTTTCAAGAGTGCGATAGCGGACTTGAGCTCTATCTCGGGTGCGTCCATGCAACCTACCTTGTTGGACGGCGACAAAGTCTGGGTCAACAAACTGGCCTACGACGTAAAAATCCCCTTCACTGAAATCTCTCTGGCCGAGCTTGCCGATCCTGAACGCGGCGATGTTGTCATTATCGACTCAAAAAAGGCTAATAAGCGGTTGGTCAAACGCGTCGTTGGCATCCCCGGCGATACTATCTACATGCAAAACAATGCACTTGTGATTAATGGTGTGGCTGCCGATTACGAAGTGCTGTCACGCGACGACGATGAGCTCATTATCCTGGAAGAGCTTCCAGAGCATCCGCATCAGGCCAAACTTTCACGCAATTACATCAATCGCTCGACTCGCTCCTATGGTCCTGTGGTAGTGCCCGAAGACCAGTACTTTGTTCTGGGCGACAATCGCGACAATAGCGCAGACAGCCGCGTATACAGTTTCGTACCGCGGGAAGAACTCATTGGCAGATCCAGTTCAATCGTATTCTCACTGGATAGCGAAAATAAATACCTGCCACGCGGAGACCGCTTTCTCGCCGAACTTGATGCAGATTAAACTTTACTGCTGAAATATCTCCGGCCATCCGCCGTACTTATACAGGCGAGAACCCTTAAAATAAGGAAACACAGATGACACAAAGAAGTCATAGTATGCGTTGCGCAGCAGCAGTCATGCTTTCCTCGTTGCTGGGTATTATGTCGAGTTTCAGCAGCGCCCAGGACTTTATCTGGGCACCGGATTTTCCGGTAGGCACGGCAATCATCGACATCTCTGCCCAGGACCAGGATGGTAATGTCCGCACGTTCGACGATCTAAAAGGCGAAAAGGGTCTGCTCTTCATGTTGAGCCGATCCTTTGATTGGTGACCATTCTGTAAATCCCAGCTCGTGCAGCTGATAGAAATTACAGACCAGTTTGAAGAACTCGGCATTAATATTGCCGCGATGACCTACGACCCGGTTGAGTTTCTCAAGACCGTGGAAGAAGATGAAGGAGTGGAATTTCCACTCCTGCACGATGCTGATGTAACGCATGTAAATGCATTGGGCATTCGCAATCTTGATTATGAGCCAGGACACCGAGTGTATGGAATACCATACCCGGGGATATTTCTGGTTGATAGTGAAGGCGTAATTCAGTTTAAATTTGCCGAAGAATCTTATCGGGATCGACCTGATTTCGATGTAGTACTGGAAGCTGCGGCAGATATGCAGTAAGAGTCCTTGAGTTTGAAAGCAGGGAACACAAGTTCCCTGCTTTTTTTATGGATGCAAAACAATAACAAGTTAACGTTTATTAACTGATAAACGTCTAAGGTGAAAGCGGCCGCATTTTAATAACAGGTCAGCACCAGGACCGCTGGAGAGTAGCCCTGAGCGTATCAGGCTGGAGAACATGGATGAATATGCGACCTGATCAGTTTCTGCGACATGTTGCAAAACCAGTACTCGCCTTGATAACCACCGCAGTATTCGCAGGCCTTACGTCGCTGACCACTGCGCAACCTGCCGACATCGCATACAACATCCCTCGCATCAGCAATTCACCCACTTTGGATGGCACGCTCTCAGAAAATGAATGGAGCCAGGCGGCACGCATTGAAGTCAATATAGAAACCAATCCAAGCGACAATATTGAAGCCGCGGTGAAGGCTCATGCCCTGGTGATGGAAGACGGTCAAGTACTGTATGTTGCCTTTGTTGCAGAAGATCCTGACCCTTCTCAAATTCGCGCCTTCTATCGGGATCGTGACCGCGCCTGGTCTGATGACTGGATGGGCATCCTGTTTGACACTTTCAATGACGAACGCAGGGCCTTCGAGTTTTTTACCAATCCGCTGGGTGTGCAGATGGATGCGATCTTCGACGATGTGAATCAACGCGAAGATTCGTCATGGAATGGCATTTGGGAAAGTATTGGACAAGTTACTGAGACCGGCTACACAGTAGAACTGGCCATACCGCTAAAACAACTGCGTTTTCGTGCCAATCAGCCAGTGCAGATCTGGGGAATTGAAGCCATACGCCGATATCCACGCAACCGCATTACGACGATTCGCAGCAATCCGCGTGACAGGGATATTTCCTGTGCCATCTGTCAGTTCAGTAAAGCCGAAGGGTTGGCCAATCTTGAACCCAGCCGCAACCTGGAAATTATTCCGACACTGACAACGACCGCTGTCGAAACCCGCGACCCTGCGATAGGTGACTGGGAAGGTGGTGATCTGGATCCTGAAGCAAGCCTCGATGTGCGCTGGGGTATCACGCAGGACATGTACCTCAATGCGACCCTCAATCCGGATTTTTCCCAGGTAGAAGCGGACAGCGCGCAGCTCGATATCAATAACACATTCAGCCTGTTCTTCCCTGAACGTCGCACCTTTTTCCTCGATGGCGCTGATTACTTCAACAGCTTTCGCAATCTGGTTTATACGCGCAATATTGCGAATCCCGACTATGGTCTTAAGCTGACCGGTAAAACCGGTGACCATACATATGCTGTTATGACAGCGGACGACGATTCGACCAGTTTTATTTTGCCTGGGAATCTGCGTTCACGTATCGCGACACTGAATGACACGCAAAGCAATATAGCCATTGCACGGTACCGCTACGATATCTTCCAGAATTCATCTATTGGTACAACATTTACTGATCGCCGCGGCGACGACTATCAGAATTCCGTATTAAGTGTCGATGCAGTATTGCGGCCAACAGACCGGGATACGTTTTACCTGCAAAGCGTTCATTCCGAGACTGACAACCCGGTCGAGATTCAAAACAGTTACGGTCTGGAAGATTCCGTCAGCGGACACAACCATGTGGTGGAATACCGCCACAACGATGCCAGATGGGATGCCCGCGTGGCCTATGAGGATATCGGTGATGATTTTCGCGCCGACCTGGGTTTCATCAACCGGGTAGGTTACAAGTTTGTCGTTGCCAATGTCGGGCACACATGGCGCTGGGACAGCGCCGACAGCTTCTTCACGCGTATTCGATTTGCCGCCGATTACGATCGCACTGAGGACCAGAATGGCTTAAAGCTGGAAGAAGAAGTTGAGTATTTCATAAACGGCAACGGTCCCTGGCAATCCTATTTCAATATTTTGATCGGTGGCAGTGATACCTATTGGAACGGCCAATATTTCGAGGAGCAGTTTAATAATTTCAACTTTGGGTTTTCCCCCTATTCCAATCTGGAAATCCAGATGCAGTACCGTTTTGAGGATATTGTTGACTTCACGAACACACAGCTCGGTGAATCAGTAATTCTGCGACCGGAGATTCGCTATCAATGGGGCCAGCACCTGCAACTCAATCTGGAACACACAAGACAGGAATTCGATGTAGATGGAGGCCGCCTCTTCACTGCCAACATTACTGATTTCCGTACGACTTACCAATTCAATACACGCAGCTTCCTGCGCCTGATTCTCCAGTACTCCGATACTGAACGTGACCAGAGCCTGTATAACGACTCTGTACAAAGCCGTAGCAAAAACTTCACCACACAACTTCTCTACAGCTACAAAGTAAATGCAGCAACTCGGTTCTTTGTCGGATACTCTGACGCCGGCTTTCAGAACGACAGCTATGATTCGCTGCAACAAACCAATCGCACTTTCTTTGCTAAATTCAGCTACGCCTGGCAGCCCTGATATCTGTATCAGCCCCAATCGGGACTGAACCCCAAAAACAGCATTTTAAGTCGATTTGTGCAAACCTTTAGCTTTGCCACGCGTCTCATCCTGTGAAAAGCGAGAAGTTTCGAGACTATTAGCATGAGGACAGCCACCATCCACTCTATCGATGAGGCAGAACAGCCACTAATGCTGGACCTGTCAAACCACTCTAATCCCATTTAGAATGCCTGCTTTGTTCAAGCTACAAGGCATGGAATTACAGTGGGTCAACAGACAGCTCTATACCAGAAACATATCGATGCCGGCGCCAAAATGGTGGATTTTGCCGGCTGGGATATGCCCATCAACTACGGGTCCCAAATAGAAGAGCATCAGCAAGTACGCACCCACGCTGGGGTATTTGATGTCTCCCACATGACGGTGGTCGATATTAGCGGTGACGACGCTACAAAATACCTGCAAAACCTGCTTGCCAATGATGTCGCGAAACTGGACTCGCCTGGACGTGCACTGTACAGCGCCATGCTCAATTACGAGGGTGGTGTCGTCGATGATCTTATCGTGTATCGCATGCAATCCGGATATCGACTGGTAGTCAATTGTGCAACGCGCAAGAAAGACCTGATTTGGATGGCGAAGCAAAGCAGTGGCTTCAGTGTGGCCATAGAAGAACGCCCGCGACTGGCCATACTGGCAGTCCATGGGCCCGAAGCAATCGCGTTGACCTGCTCGGTGCTCAGCAAGGAACAGGCTCAGGCAGTGGCAGAACTCGGCAATTTCCGCGGTGTGGAGCTTGATGAATGGTTTATCGCCCGCACAGGTTATACCGGTGAAAAAGGCCTCGAAGTTATTTTGCCCGAAGACCAGGCTCCCGCGCTCTGGGACAAGCTGATGCAGGCTGGCGCCAAACCAGTCGGGTTAGGTGCCCGCGACACGCTGCGCCTCGAAGCCGGTATGAACCTGTATGGCCACGATATGGACGAGAATGTGTCACCGCTGGCGGCCAATATGGATTTAAGCATTGCCTGGGAACCTGAAGAGCGTGATTTCATTGGCCGGGAAGCCATTACTATACATCGCAAACTGCAGGCAGACGGGGCGTTGCCAGAGCTCACCGGACTGGTGCTGGAAAGCCGGGGCGTCCTGCGGGAAGGGTTGAGAGTCGTCACGGACCGCGGTGAAGGCGTTATTACCAGTGGTAGTTTCTCACCCACATTGAAGCATTCAATCGCATTAGCTAGAATTCCGGTCAACAGCCGCACCTGCCAGGTGGAATTGCGTGGCGAACTGACTCCGGTCAGAATTGTGAAACCCAATTTTGTGCGCTTCGGCAAGAAAGTTTTTGAATGAAACCTGCCGCTTGATGACAAAATTGCAGTGAGGAAACAGACTTGAGTAAGTTCCCTGATAATGTGAAGTACGCTTCAAGCCACGAATGGATTCGCGTGGATGACGATGGCATTGGCACAGTCGGCATCAGTGACCATGCACAGGATGCCCTGGGCGACATCGTTTTTGTTGAACTACCGGAACCTGGCACTATAGTAAATGCCAGAGATGAAGTTGCGGTAGTGGAGTCAGTCAAAGCAGCATCTGATATTTACAGCCCCGTTTCAGGTGAAATTATCGAAGTTAATGACGCGCTCCTCGACGCCCCGGAAACCGTCAACAACACACCCTATGACGATGGCTGGTTTTACAAGATTGAATTGTCTGAAGAAGGCGAACTCGACGAGCTGATGGATGCTGAAGCTTACGCCGAGCATTGCGACGACGATTAGAACCAGCTTGCCAGTAATTACTTAGTTTAAGTAAGGGTTCGGATTATGGTCCGAGCCCGTTTTGTATTTTTAGTGAACGAGCAAATACGACTCCCAGAGTAGCGAATGCAAACACAGAAATCTTCCGAGCCAGGCCACGGCACAGCTCAAAATGATTCAGCCCCCACGCTTGATAGCCTCAGCCATCAGGGCGAATTTATCGAGCGCCATATAGGCCCCAGCGAATCAGAAATTGCCCACATGCTGGCAACACTGGAACTGGCTGACCTCGATGAACTGGTAGCGCGCACAGTACCCGGTTCCATTTTACTGAAAGAAGCACTGACTCTGGGCCAGCCTCTTTCAGAAAGCGCCGCGTTGCAAAGACTGCGGAAACTGGCAGAAAAGAACAAGTCAGCGCGTTCGTTTATTGGCACCGGCTACTACGACACGATCACGCCCAACGTCATATTGCGTAATGTGCTGGAAAACCCTGGCTGGTATACGGCCTATACACCCTATCAACCCGAGATCTCCCAGGGTCGGCTGGAATGTCTGCTGAACTTTCAACAGATGACACTGGATCTTACGGCTATGGATCTGGCCAATGCCTCGCTGCTTGACGAAGCTACGGCTGTAGCCGAAGCCATGGCGCTGGCCAAACGCGTCAGCAAGAACCGTGGCGCAAACCGCTTCTTCGTGGATCGTCAGTGTTTTCCACAAACCATCGACGTGCTCAAGACCCGGGCTGCCTGCTTTGGATTCGAACTGATTATCGATGATCTGGAAAATCTGCCAGACCAGGGTTTGTTTGGTGCGGTGATTCAATACCCGTCAGCATTGGGCCAGGTTGAAGACCTGACTGGATTGATTGAGTCACTCCATGAACAGAAAGCGATCGCTATCGTGGCAGCCGATCTCATGAGCCTGGTACTGCTTAAACCTCCTGGCGAAATGGGAGCCGATGTAGTTACAGGGAGTACCCAGCGCTTCGGTGTACCCATGGGCTACGGCGGCCCTCATGCCGCGTATTTTGCGACTCGCGATGACTACAAGCGCGCAGTACCCGGCCGCATCATCGGTGTTTCAGTAGACACCAGAGGCCGCCAGGCCTTTCGTATGGCTCTGCAAACCAGGGAGCAACATATAAGGCGCGAAAAGGCGAACAGTAATATTTGTACCGCGCAGGTATTACTGGCCAATATTGCTGCGTTATATGCCATGTATCACGGGCCTGTCGGGCTGCGCCGCATTGCTGAACGTATCCACCGTCTCACGACCATTCTCGCACTCGGTCTCAGGCAGAGCGGTATCGAAATACGCAATACTCATTTTTTCGACACGCTGACACTGAAGCTGCCTGCGAACGAAGTTGATGCTGTGCTGGAACGCGCCGAAGCCGCCAGCATAAATCTGCGCATCGATCGACTGGCTGCAACAGGCGAAGTTGGAATCACGCTTGATGAATGTGCCACGAATCTTGAAGTGGAACAGCTTTGGCAAATAATTCTTGGCACAGAAGCTGAGAAACTATTTGTATCGAATTTTGATGCTGCTATATCCAAAGGCGAAGAGGCGTCAGGTATCCCTGATAACCTGTGGCGTCAGTCCGAAATTTTGCAGCATCCTAACTTCAATAGTTTTCATAGCGAAACTGAAATGATGCGCTACCTGAAACGACTTGAAGACAAAGACATATCCCTGACTCATGCCATGATCCCGCTCGGCTCCTGCACAATGAAGCTCAATGCAGCAAGCGAGATGATTCCAATTAGCTGGCCGGAGTTCGCCAAGCCACACCCCTTTGCCCCCACTTCGCAGACGGTGGGCTATCGCCAGATGATTACTGAACTGGAAGACATGCTCAAGGCGATAACCGGATTCGATGCGGTCAGTATGCAGCCTAACTCCGGCGCCCAGGGCGAATATGCTGGCCTGCTGGCAATCCGCAAGTACCTGGATGCTCAGGGCCAGACTCAGCGTAACGTGTGCCTTATTCCTACTTCAGCACATGGCACCAACCCAGCCAGCGCCCAGATGATTGGTATGAAAGTAGTACTGGTAGCCTGTGATGACGACGGCAATATCGACCTGGATGATCTGCGCAGCAAGGCTGATGCGCACAGCAATGACCTCGCGGCACTCATGATTACTTATCCTTCCACTCATGGTGTTTATGAAGAAACTGTAATTGAAGTGTGCCGGATAGTGCATGACCATGGCGGGCAGGTATACATGGATGGCGCCAATCTCAACGCCCAGGTGGGAGTCGCCAAACCTGCTGCGATGGGTGCGGACGTATCCCATGTCAATCTTCACAAGACCTTTTGTATTCCGCACGGCGGTGGTGGACCCGGCATGGGGCCCATTGGCGTGCAGGCACATCTGGCACCCCATCTGGCCAATCACAGCATGGTCGAACTGGATGGCCCGGATGCTGGCAATTCAGCGGTATCCGCTGCGCCCTGGGGCAGTTCAGGCATCCTCCCGATCTCCTGGATGTACATCACCATGATGGGCGCCCGGGGCTTACTGGAGGCAACCCAGGTTGCCATTTTGAATGCCAACTATATTGCCCACCGCCTCGCCGAGCATTTCCCGGTGTTGTATACCGGACGCAACGGCATGGTTGCCCACGAGTGCATCATCGATCTGCGCCCATTGAAGCAGGCCTCTGGAATTACTGAAGAAGACGTCGCCAAACGCCTGATGGATTTCGGCTTCCACGCACCGACGATGTCGTTTCCTGTTGCCGGCACATTAATGATCGAGCCGACTGAGAGCGAATCGCTACAGGAGATTGACCGGTTTATTAATGCAATGATTTTAATCCGTCAGGAAATAGCAGATGTTGAAACTGGCAAGATCGATGCGCAGAACAACCCTCTGAAAAATGCGCCCCATACGTTGGCAGATATTCTGGATGAAACCTGGAATCGACCCTATAGCAAGATGCAAGCGGCCTACCCGGCGACGAGCAGCGCCGAGAACAAATATTGGCCCAGCGTGAATCGCATTGACAACGTTTATGGAGACCGTAATTTATTCTGCGCTTGCCCCGCCATAGAAAATTACGAATAACCCGAACAACTACCGGGCCACAGCGGCGTTGTTCCGCCTGGGGCGTGCGCCGCGCAGCGACATTCCCTCGCTCAGTCGATAATTGAAGTAATCCCAGCGTGCTGCTGAAAATCCTGCAGCAACGTAATCGCGGTAACCGGATCTACTGTTTTCCTTTATAAACATACGATACGCGTTATGAGAATACGTGCGTCTGGGTTTACCTCCGAAGGCATGCTCACAATAAGTTGACCACTGATATCGCCCGGGGTGCTCCACCAACCGTTCGTGAACAGGCAACAATTCAATAAATTTCTGGCATTCCAGAGTCAGTTGATCGCTTTCCATAACACTGGCGTCAGCAGGGTGCTGCCAGACCAGGTTGCCATGGCCGAAGCGCAGCTTGTAATAGGCAGAATAAGAGTGATTAAGAAACTTCAGCAGATGATCGAGCCCGCGGACATGCTGTGGAGTCAGTAGCAGCCATATGGCGCGCGGTAACAATACTGCAGCATGCAAACGGACCTGAAATGATCGATGACAACTCAATAACCGGAGCCAGTAAAATCGGTAACAGGCACTATCGAAGAATGATCCGGTCTGGCAGGCCGGTTGGAGATGCAGGCATTGAGTATCAGCCGGCACATATACTGTGGCTGCCCTGCTCATGATAAGTGTCCAGCCTGCTGGATGGCGAGCTTGAACACGTCAATGACATCTCCGACTCTCACAAACTGATCGAACTGCCCATCTTCCAGGGTAATGTGAAAACTCTCTTCCAGCGTATAGATCACTTCCAGCAAACTCAGGAAACTAGCGGCAGGCTGCTGAGTAATGTCTCAGGGCTGATCTGTGCCTCGACGCCCTCTTCATACAGAAGGCCCTGCATGTTCTCCAGAATCAGTGTATCTGGTTTCGTATTTGGCATAACAGAACTCCTTTTCTATTCATGCATTCAAGTTCATGGCTAATCTGGCGCCATTGCAAAGTACTGCGGTAAACAGGGCAAGTATCTCCACTGCTCGGGATACTGCTGCAAGACACTCTCAAAGAAACGCACCAGGATCTGTGTAATTGCCCGTGCTGCAGCCTGACAGTCGCGGCCACTGAATTGTTCAGGTTCCAACTGTGGTGCAGCCAAAACCTGGCAACGACCATCGACCAATACCGGCACGATGGGCAATATGGGGATTCTGCAGGCCACCGCCAGGCTAGCCGGGCCACGGGGAAACACTGCTGAGCGCCCCAAAAATTCAACATGCGCAGATTCTCCAAACTGCGGCGGCAAGTCGCCGAATGTATAGAGTGTTGTTCTGTTGCGGCGCAGGATTCTCGCCAGCACCAACGGGTTCGCATTGCTTACCAATAGCTGGCTTTGCAAATGTGCGCGCACCGCAGGAAACGCGCCCTTCAGATTCTCGACACAGGCCTCACTGGCAGCGGACAAACTCAGGACAAATTGTTGCCGGCACGGAGGTTCTATCGATGCCAGTAAGGCAGGCAGGAATATGTAGTTGCCTGTGTGAGCACTGACAATGATGCGGGAACGTGTGTCCAGCTTCAGTAACTGTGAATAGGACTCATGCTGGGGGAAGTCGAAACTCTCTGCAATTTGCTGCAGCATGACAGGGGATTGACGCTTGTCACGAATAGTCGCGAGATATTTCTGATGCCTTTTGTAGCACCGAAAGATATGCCGTAATCGTGTTACCGGTTCATGCAGGTACGCAGCAATATTTTGAAAGTGTTGCCAGTCAGGCAAGCGGGCACCAGTCGAAGCGGTGCCGCAAGTCTGACTCTCAGACCGGCTTCGCGATTGTATGATACCCGGTGCCGCGCCGCGTCGGGCATTGGTGGTCCAGCCTATTCCCTGTGCCATGACCTGCCGATTATGTCTTAACGATTAGTGCTGTTCCTGTATGGTAAAAGTCTAGATGTCTTATGCGAAAGACGCCAACAAGTGGCCCTTTAACGAATCTTAACGGCTGTTCCACTAACACTTACCATCATCATGCCGCCCTTCTGACCGATAACTTCATAGTCCAGGTCAATACCCACAATAGCATTGGCACCCATCATGCCCGCAGCCTGCTCCATATCCTGGAATGCAATATCGCGAGCGCGGCTCAACTCATCCTCGTAGGCACCAGCTCGCCCCCCTACGATATCGCGCACGGCACCAAAAATATCCTTGAATATATTGGCACCAAGAATTGCCTCTCCGACTACGATCCCGCAATACTCCGTAATCTGTTTGCCTTCCAGCGTTGGTGTTGTTGATCGAATCATCGTTGTCTCCTCCTATGCGACTTGTGCGTTGAGCCAGTCCCGGGCTGCTTCGACAGTAGAAAAAACGCGCACTCCGGGATGTGACTTATGCTCATAAGCCAGTTCCTGAAATCGTTTGTTATATCTCCCTGGGTCAGCAATCACCAATGCCAGCCGGCTATTATAGTTCGTGAATTTCTGGAACAGCTCTCCTGCCAGTCCGGTGGACAAATCGAAGAAGTTCTCACCCAGTTCCTCCTCCTGGAGCATTAGCCCCCCTTTGTCATAACTCTCAGACAGATAGTCCATTATCTGATCCAGCGCATTCAGCTTACG